>Ga0208133_1000932_pt1 | contig 10675 bp, 8 predicted proteins | sample ColrivemetaGS535_FD_187595 | JGI IMG/M metagenome (GOLD analysis project Ga0208133, IMG submission 187595) | Estuarine microbial communities from the Columbia River estuary, USA - metaG S.535 (SPAdes) (version 2) | ecosystem: Environmental > Aquatic > Marine > Intertidal zone > Estuary | place... | reverse complement strand
AAATGTTGCAGTGGTTGCTGTGTAGTTTGCACTGAATGATCCTCCAACAAAACTACTGGAGCCATTAACTGACAATGAGGTCAATGCTCCCACACTGGTTAGGCTGGATGCAAGCACGTTGCTTGCCAGTGTGGCTCCGGTCAAATTGCCTGCTGTAATGACTGAGCCGCCACCCACGTTGAGTGTGGTCCAGGATAAATTACCGGCGCCATCGCCAACCAGCACTTGTCCATTAGTTCCACGAGCTGCTGGAAAAGTATAGTTAGGAAAACGTGTTGAACCGTCGGCCCTGAAACTCCAAGACTGTGAATTATTGCTGACAATACCTATGTTGTTGACAGCGTCAATTGTGACTGTGCTGTTTTGTGCAAATAAACTAGCTGAATATCCAGAAATATTACCCACGATTGGATTAATAACTGTCAAACTGTTGAGTGTTCCAAGGCTGGTCAAACTACTGCCTGTGATACCTGAACCCAGTGTGGTTGGGCTCAATAGTACTGTGGATCCGTTGGTAATATTGCCGCTGTTTATTACTAGATTACCGTTCATACTGATATTTCCGGTGGCATCTACAGCAAAATTAGGGCTGGAAAACCCCGTTGCGGACGACAGCGGATCTATTGTAAACGGACTAGTTAAATTTGCCATTTTGAATTCCTTGTAGTATATTTATCACATGCTGTGATTTGTGGTTTTTATCAGTTAGTGAGCAGACAAGAAATACATCAAGGCTGAAATTACCAAACCTGGTTGTAACCCTGGATTTGTAGTTATCGCACCACTGGCACTTGTTAATACCAGTTGTTGCGAATTAACAGTGTTTATGATATCGCTTGGTTGTAAATTACCAGCTGTTCCTGTAATAACTGATGTTCCATTATTTAGGCCTAAAACTCCAGTGTTTAGTAATTGTATGTAATCACCGTGTGTGGCGTCTTGAGACACCATGACAGTGCTGATCCCGGCCTGCCTGCCTGCTGTTCCTGAGTAACTGGCACCTGTACCCAATATTTTAAACGTGCTGGCAATACTTGTGGCCAATGAGAATCCAGCTACTGGATTAGTATCCCCGTATAATTTGTTATAAACACTGACATTGTTGCGAATTGTCAATGTGTTGGTGCCTGTTTGACTTGTTGTGATGCCGTTTGCGCCAGCTATGATATTGGTTGTTTGTGTTTTTGTAACAGCATCGTCAGTGGTAAGTGTCTGGCCGTCAGCAGTAATAGTCAACTGATTGGTTGTTGACTTGGTTGTGAGTGTTATGTGATCGCCTTGAATCACATTCAATGTGGTTGATCCAGATGAAATACTGGTTGGAGCAACTCCATTGCCTATCGTGTTTGTGCTTGGAAAACCATAAAACGTGTTTCCAACAATGTATGGGTATGTTGGTTTTAAATTGTTGTCAATAGTAGTAAAATAAGCATAAGTTCCGTTTGGATAATCGGGAGTTACGCAATATCTCCCGTTGTGCTCATCCAAATCTCCTCCTCCAACATATGTATAATCTTGTACAAATGTTCCAAGAGGATATTTGTTTTCTAACACAGTTCCAATTGGAGGAGTAGCAGTTGGCAATCCAGTATTGGTGTTAATTATCGGTGTTCTTGTAGTATTAAGCATGTAACTGCTGGTAATTATTTTCACCGTACTGGTGTTATCTGTAGGTATAGCATATCCATACGGCCCATACACAGGATATCCATCCAGCGCAAATCCTAAAATTTTACTGTGGCCGTCTTCATGCTGCAACATCCCATTAAGATAAGGAATTAATGTGGCGTCACCAACACCTGTTGGGTAGCCTCCTGTAGTTCCACCATTAGCATATCCAGATCCGTTGGTCCATGCTGAGCCAAACTTAAAATCTCTATAATTATATGTACCGGTAAGAGCAGGATCAGTTTCGCCGCCTGCCAGGTCGTTTCCAAACACATAACCGTTGTCGATACTGGATTGATAAGACCTATTGTATTGCCATTGGGGATAATATATATTTGGACTATTGCCAGCGGGACCGGATGCTGTTTTGGGACTGTACATGGCTACACCGTTGAGCCAGTATCCTATAGCGCCAAACCCTAGACTGGTAAAGCCACCAACTGCTGGCTGGTTTGTGCCAGCTCGTAATGTCCAAGTCAAATTGTAGTTTTGATTGATTGGAATAAATGTGGAAGTTGGATAATTACCATAGCTGTGATAAGGCAACCCAGATGACTGTAATGTGATACGACCGTTAGCCAAGGTCCAAGTTGTTGACTGAGCAGGTCTTGGTAATCCCAATTGACTAGGAGTTGCACTGCTGTTTAGGTTAACAGCAACTGATGTAACTAGCTTTAGAGCAGGATTTATATCACTTTGTCCTGGCACTGAAATTTGTGTGATACCTTGATTTTTAATAACAATACTTCTGTCACGCTGATTTGACGTTATTTTGATACCGTTTTCAGCTTTTAAATTTAAATAATCGTCAGCTACTGTGGCATCAACAGTTTTTTGCCCTGGTATAATTATTGAACTAAAACTTCTTACTGGTTGAATAACATTCAACAAGTTGTTTAATTGAGTAGGACTTGTGGTAAATGTTAATTGCTGATTAGCTCCAGCTAGAATAGTTGTTGATAAAAATCCCATAATTACCAACGCACCAACACCCGGCACTCCAGAAACGGGTGACCATGATTTTACAAGTGCATTTACTGGCAACAATGGATTTGACACACGTTGTCCAACCAATATTGTACCAGTAACAGTTGACAATGGCACATTAATTGTTAAGGTAGTTGCATTGTATGCATGATTCCAGTAGCATGCTCCGGTGATGGCCGGAGCATTCATGGGCCTCACAGGCAAACTGGTTTTGGCATAGTTTGCAAACAATGTTATGATGCTGCCTTGCACACTGGAACTGGCTGGTTCAACTATCAAACCAGCATGAGAATTTGTTGCTGAAGATCTTACATTTATTAACGGACGAGTAAGACTAGTTCTGCCATACACAGTGATGCTGCTTTGGCCTGGCATTGCTACCAGTGTGGCATGAATTGTTTCACGTTCGTTTAATCCGTATTCAGCATTGATAATGTATTCAGCTGACACAAAGTCACCAATGTACCAGGTGTCAATTTCTGTACTGGTGTATATGGCTAATCCTGTACTTTGATACGATAAGTTTGTTCCGCGGGCCAGCTGAATCGTTGAATTACTTCCGCGGGTAAAAAACGTATTAGCTATTTGAGTCATTGGTCAATCCCAGTTTAAGTATTTATTCAAATATCTATTCAAAAATCTAGTAATAGTACCGTATTTTAGCTAATTAAGTTTGCCATAGAGATTTACTTTTATTAAAAAGGCTGTTAAAATACAGTATGAACCTACGAAACCTATTAGAACAAGAAGTCGACATTGCATCCTTGCAAAAAATACCAAACTTTTCATCTCAGTTTACAAAACCAGTTATTGGTATTTCGCGTGATGGTGTTATCAACTATGCAAAAACCAGCCATGTGACCAAACCAGACGAATTTGAAATCATTCCCGGCGTTGCCGAAGCTGTGACAGTGATGCGTAAAAAAGGCTATCGCATTGTAATCCTGTCCAACCAGTATGGTATCAGTGAAGGCAGATTAACCACAGCGGAAGTTGATGCAGTGAATCAACGCATGCTGGAACTGTTTGGTTCGGCAGGTTGTCCCAGTATAGACGCCATGTATTATTCCACTAGTAAAATGAAAGAAGATATGTTTGCATTGCCTAATATTGGCATGTTTCATCGTGCAGAGCGCGAGCACAATGTCAAATTCAAAGAAGGTTGGTTTGTGGGTGATAAAATTAGTGATTTAAAAGCCGCTGAAAATATCAAAACAAAACCAGTACTAATCAAAACTGGTGAATGGGCTGACACCAGTAAGAAATTAGAAACATTTGCCAACAGAGATTTGCGCAAACGCACACAAGTATTTGATAGTTTGTTGGCGTTTGCTGAAAGTTTAAACTGAAGGCGGCTTGGTCTGATGTGGTTCTATTGTGATATCGTCAATATCAAAATCGTAATAAAAATATTGAGTTCCACATCTTGGTACACTAGTCATCCATTTTCCACGTATTAGTACTCCACTTTGACTTGAAGTGGGGCCGTGGTATTCAGTGCCGTCTGACATATAACAGTTGTCCACCGTTATAATTGGCACATCATATATGAGCGAATTTTTTTTAAAACATGCATCGTGCCATAAATCTTGTATGCTTTCCCTGAATTCGTCTGCTGGACCTCGATTGCCATTTGTGGAATGTATAAATATTTTTGCCTTATATAATGCTAACTTGGCTGGAATATTTGGTATAGCATCGTCACTGGCTGTTTGACCGTACATGTCTACACATATCAAACCGCCGGCTGGTATAACTTTGTTTTTTATTGGTAAAAAAATTCCTTTAGTTATTGGGTCCCGCAGCACGCCGGCTGCTTTGTCTTGTTCAATAGTGATATTTTTGTTAACTGAGCCCATCCAGTGATTGTCGCAATCATAAAATCTAATTTGATTACGCACCTGTTTTCCGTTAAATTCTTCTTCTACCCATAATGTGCCTAGACATAATCCTACTTTTTTACTTGCGGCATATGATTCTATATACCCAAGTGCATTGATTAAATTTTCAGGAATGCTATTAAATGAAGGAGAATATCCACTTAATGATGCTTCGGGTGTTACCAAGTAATCCACCTTGTTTTCAGCAGCCCAGTCAATGGCTTTTTTAATAGTTATTATATTTTTAGCTATGTCGGTTGTTACCGGAATTTGTGCTCCGGCGAATCGTATTTTATCGTTCTTGTGCATGAAGTTCCTGTCCTGGTATATCTTGTTCACTGATTGTAAAATAATCAGTATTAAAATCATAGTAAAAATACTGAGTTCCCCGTCTAGGCGTTTTAACAACCCATTTTCCGCCCATGCAAACTCCACTCTGAGTAATGGTTTTACCTTTGTGTGGCTTACCGTGCATTCCATAACAATTATCTACAGCAATTACTGGATACAACATGTATGAAACTCGACGAATATTTGCTTCAAGCCACTCTGTTTCAAGTTCGTCTCTAAAATCATCCAAGCCTCGTTCTGCATTAGTTGAATGTATTGCTATTTTAGCACCTATATTAAATAATTTTTGGGGCAAGCCGCCATCGTTGCTTGCATGCCCGTATAAATCTGCACAAATTAGTCCAGCAGTTGGAATAAATTTATTGTCAACAGGTATGAGGGCGCCTTCTAATCCTTCACCTTTAACTATGCCAATTTCCAAGTCAAAAGGAGTTAGTACTTGCTTATTAATTGCGCCTAAGAATTTTCCCTCTGGTGTATAAAATCTAATTTGGTTTCTTTTTACAAGCATTTTTTTATCAGCTTCTTCGTCAACTTCTACCCACAGTGTTCCTAAACATAGTCCTACTTTTTTACTTGCTGCATACGATTCAATTTCTCTCAAACCCGTTTCTAGGAATGTTAAATCCATATAATAGCTTGTAGAATATCCACTCAAAGAAGCTTCAGGTGTTACCAAATAGTCCACATTATTTTCAGCGGCCCAATCGATGGCTTTTTTAATAGACTTGACATTTTTTTGTTGGAACGGAGTTACAGGTATCTGTGCTCCGCCGAATCTTATATTGGTTTTCATAATTATACTTGATTAAGAATTCTAATTAATTTTCCATTTTCAGGAAGATACAAGTATTCTATTTCACTTCTTGCAAGAGTATCCAGTGCATCGTGCAATGTTTCAACCAAAGGATCTCCGCCCAAATTAAAACTTGTATTGAATAAAATAGGAGTTCCTGTTGCTTTATAAAATTCAGAAATTAAATCATAAAAATGTTTGTTTTGTTTTTCAGTCACTGTTTGAATACGGCATGTGCCATCCACGTGTATAACACTGGGGATCTTTTCAGCAACACCTGGTTTGCAATTTACTGCATACATCATGCTAGGGCTTTCATCCAGGCCACGCAAATCAAACCATTCGTGTGCATGTTCTTTTAAAATAGTTCCTGCAAACGGGCGGAAATATTCACGATGTTTTATGTTATTAACAAAGTCTTTACCGTCTTCAATTGTTGGGTCGAACAAGATACTACGGTTACCCAATGCTCTTGGGCCGTTTTCACTACGTCCTTGAAACACAGCCACAATATTTTTGTTTCTCAACAGATCAACAATTTCTAAATTATCTGTATCTTTCAATTCAGCATCAAACACTGCACATGCTATTTCAATTTCGTCGTTGGAGTATGTTTTTTCAAAGCCCAAATACAAATTATCAGTAAATTCAACAATATTGGAATCGTTATTAATAGACCTGTGAATCATCATGGCCGCACCAATTGCTGTGCCTGCATCATTACTGATGGGTTCCACATATAATTTAATTCCGCTTTCATTCAATTTGTCAAGATAAAAATAATTGGCCACACAATTAAGTCCGTATCCACCACTCAACACCACATTGGTCTTTCCTGAAATTTCCACAGCTTTTAATATCAACTGAAGCACTTGCTCCTGAGTCTGTGTCTGACATGCATATGCAAGGTCTCTTCGATTTTGTAGTTCAGTTAAATCTTGAGAATTAGCATCAGTTAGATATTCAAATAAATTACAATTTACAATGGCACCGTTTGGATAACGGGGAATTATCAAATTTCTATTAGAGCTGTCATATGTGCCGGTGTTGTCAAAAAGTTTGGGAATTTTGTCATTGGGTTCTCCGTATGGGAACAAGCCCATGGTTTTTCCAGCTTCGATTGCACTAAACCCGCAATATTCTGTAACAGCTTCATACACCTTAACAATGCCTGCATGATCTCCAATTCTACATTCATGTGTTGTTTTTTCACCGTATCGGTCTCCGGGAAAATTCTTGAGGATTTCGCCTGGTCTAGGTTCTTTAATACCGATGTGTTTGTACAGAGTTGTGAAAGATGCGGGATATGCACAATCAAACACACTTTCAACTTCCCAACCAGTAAGAGCTTCTCCTTGATAACTCAGTTCTATAAATGTTCCTGCGCCATCCACAATAACTGCAACTGCATCTTCAAATCCTGAACGATAAAATGCACATGCCGCATGCAATTTGTGATGAACATGACTCATGTCAATCACTTGGGGATGTTTGAATCTGTCTGCCTTTCTATCAATTAGTCCCAGTTTGCGAGCAAATCCTGTATACATATCCTCGCCACTAAAATCAATTTTTCCTGCTGTGTCTTTGTGAGTGGTGTGCGCAATAACAAGATAATCCAGTTTGGGAGTGTAATCAAGTATTCTCATCATGGTGGCAAACGGTCCACCGTCATATTTTTGGCGGGTAATGCGTTCTTCTTCTATACTAAAAACAATTTCACCATCTTTCAAAAGACAAACGCCACCATTATGGCCTCGGGTTATTGCTGCAATCCACATGTTTTTTTTGTTTTCTGACATTTTTAATTTTTCCTTATTGTTTTACACATGTATTGTACAGCTCTTGAACAGCATCCACAATAACATTTTCAATTTTTTCATTCATTGCCATGATCCCATCGTTGTTCATATCAGCATACTCATCTGCTGTTATACGAATAGGGCTGTATATTCTAACGCCTTCTCCCATATCCAACACTCGAATATTTTCACAAGTGGGATATGAAACATTAACAGGGAATGTTGATCCTAATACACTTACTGCAGGTTTATTTAATGCGTATGCAATGTGCTGGGACACACTGTCACATGACAGCAATATATCTACATTTTTGATAATTCCGGCCCATTGTCGTATTGGCAAGTTTAAGGGTGTTGCCACTTGTTCTTTGCAACCCAGCGTTTGAAAATTCAATGGCAGTTCGGTCATCACAAGAACTGAAAATTCTTTTTGTAATTTATTAATAATGTTGATCACATTGCCCAGTTCAAAACTACGACCAGACGGGTCTGTCACAACATCTCCCTTCATCTGTACGCCACGGCCAAACGGTTGAAATACTATTGTTTTGGATTTGCCGGTTTTTGCGATCACATCTTTCACGCCAACTTTGCCGTTGGTGATTTCATCCTGGGTTAATTTTAATGTGGGACGATCCAGCTCTCTAACACCTTTGTTATTGATTTCAATATCAAACGCTTGACTGAGTGAACATTTTTGATTGAAATATTCCCAAACTCTGTAAGGTTCAGGTGTTACCAAGTCCATGTCAACCAACTTGTCATGGAACAAGTTTTTGTGCCAATTATCGTACACACGGTTGTGCAGTTTGGGATGGCCTTTGAAGAAATCTGTGCCGCCTTCACACACTATTAAAAACTTTTCATCAGGGTGCTCTTCTGCGTATTTTTCCAATGCAGGAACTGCACATATAACACGGCCAGCGCCACCGTTGATGAAAAATGCTTTGGATCTTGAACTCATTAAAATGCCTCAACTGTTAGTAGCATTATATATGCAGTTATCTAACAAGTCAAGGCAATTATGAGTCAGAGACTCAAAAATCAATTAATTGGATGATTTTAGTTTTTCCCATTCTTCAGTGTGATGCTGATGAATTTCTTCCATTGTCACTTCTTTAGAAGGGCCAGCGGTATGGCATAAATGATCGTCGCACTCAAGATAATGATTGCATTTTCTGCTGTGACTAGGATGGTCTGCTGTCAAAAACGAATCTACCCAAGGCACAGTTGCGGCCACTTCTGCATCAGTCATTGGGTTGACGCTGGCCAGCAAGCCGCTGCCCACTGGGCGGTCCGCATGCTCATGTTCTACCACACCCCATTTACAAGTGTGCCAAGTATGTGGATCTTCTTCAAACGTTGGCCAATCTCCGTTTGGAGTTGACCCGCCGCCGAGACCGATTGGTACTGAATTATCCAAAGTCACTGTGTCAAAGTTTGGCCAAGCTACTTTCCAAGGGTGCTTCATGCTGATTTCGTTTTCTATAACATAGTTAACAATTTCAATGCAATATGCAGCTTTTGCTCGGTCAGCATTGGTCATGTAACCTTTCATTCTTTCTTGTAAAACATTTATATGTGACAAGCCTTGACCGACCAGCGTTTCCCAAGATATAATCATTTGCCACCACACATACTTGACCACGCCTCGACTGTCAATTGTTGTTTTTCGAAGGTCAAACGTGTGAAATAAATCCATGGGTTCGTGTCGTTGATACACCATGTTGTATTTTGCACAAACAGTTTCTACCACATTGGGTGCTTCATGTTCTTCATGATTGGTTAACAGAGCCATTAAACAAATGTGATTGGGATTATGAGAATGCAAATAAATCATGTCATGATCTTTATCGCCAATATTAGTACCATCATGTAGGTCTGGGTGGCCGTCGTGGTCAAATTCAACACCGCTTATCAGTCTAGTAACTTTGTTAACTTTCACTTTAAAATCATGAGGGCCTTTGTATCTGCTCTCAATTGTTCTGAGTCCGCTAGTTAAATCATTATATTCAACAGGTGCTTGGTAAGTAAATCTCATTTATTTCTCCTAAATTCTTTTGTTAGTTATTTAATATTTCAAGACCAACTGATCAATATTAAACTGTATCCGCCGCATGACCCGCTGCAACAACCACCAGGGCCGTTGGGCATGCCAGCACTGCTGCCGCCGCCGCCTGGGAAATTTCCGTCATAGCCGCCCCAATAACCCGGACTGGTCATTTGGCACCTGCAACATTGCCCAGCGCCGCCTGCATAAGCACTGCCGCCGCCCCAGCCAATTCCAGTGCCACAATATGCACACATGGGTCTATTGTACCAATTTGTTTGATCACTGGCATAGCATACCCACATGTCTGGAGAACTCCAGCCACAGCCGCCACACACAAGAAAGTCAAAACACAAACAACATGCACAGCTGCAACCGTATGCAGTGGTGCCTTGTATTTGTTGAAATGGTTGCCATGCACTTAGACTAAAGTAGTTGGTGCGAGGATCACCCAAACACAAACCCTGTGTGCTGAAATCGGTGCTGCCGTTGTCCGTCATGGTGCAAGCAAAAGTTCCCCAACCGTGACCAAAACAACAGCAATTAATGGCTTGGTTAGTATGTGCTGGATACCTTTCCCAAGCTATTCCACAGGCACCGTATTGTCCTTGTCCATTCATATTGTTGCAACAAGTGCTGCCGCCACAGCCGCCAATTATGCACCAAAGGTCGCCAACTGAGCAGTCGCATATTCTTCCAAATTGTCCAGGATGACCAGCGTGAACACCGGCATCACACGAACGACAACTGCAAACACATGCACATATGCACATGGTGTGCGTTTGATTGCTGGTAGTGCAGGCAATCCATCCGTAAGCACCTGCTTGGCCGCCAAAACATGATCCCATACAGCAACAGGCACCAGCGCCGCCGCCGCCTTGACCCCACATTTCAATTATGTAGCAAGTGGCGGTGGATGGAACACAAACACAGCATGAACTACCGCCAGATGTGTAAGCACAATTGGTTTTGTGAAGAGGGCGGCACCAGGCTCTGTTGACGCCTGCAGCACTGGCACTTCCCACAGTGAATAAACTTGTTATTAAACTCATATTTTTTCCTTAACACCAACTCATTAAAATCAAACCCTTGGCACCTTGGCCAGGCTGTTGCCACGCTGTGCCGCTGTGAGTAGTCATGC
>Ga0208133_1000930_pt1 | contig 10684 bp, 20 predicted proteins | sample ColrivemetaGS535_FD_187595 | JGI IMG/M metagenome (GOLD analysis project Ga0208133, IMG submission 187595) | Estuarine microbial communities from the Columbia River estuary, USA - metaG S.535 (SPAdes) (version 2) | ecosystem: Environmental > Aquatic > Marine > Intertidal zone > Estuary | place... | reverse complement strand
GTGTGGTCATAACTCATAAAGCCCTGCATAACTCTAGATGGGTCGAATACGATTCGCCTATTGGAGTTTGCTCTGAATCGCAGTATGAATGTAGCCGCTAAAGTAGATACAGGCGTGTTTCCGTTAAACACTTCGACCTGCATACGCCAGTCGTTTAGCGTTCCACTTGTATCGCTCTCCCTAACTACCCACGGGCTTTGATTGTAGGCAGGCGTGTATTCGCTTGGTTCTTGGTCAAATATCAGCATGGCTATAAATAGGCAAATTTTACCTACTGTTTATTGCGTCTATTTGATTGTTTAGAATAGCTAGAATGTCCTGTTCCATCGAATCAGCTAATGCGCTTGCCATGTCATCAAATATGCCGCTGTTGTATACGTTCGTGAAGAATTTAGTGCCTTTCGTTCCTTCGCGCTTTATTTTGCGCTGAATTAAGTATGCAAGGCTATTGGCTTCTTTTTCGCCAAATGCGCTATCACTTGCCCCAAATCGTATCTTATCGCGCACGTTTGGATAGCTTAGCCACTTCAATATCGCAGAACGTGGTGGCGTGTGTGGCCGTGTCCCCTCATCTACAGCATCCCAATAGTCTAGGGCATCAATATACATCCCCAACCCGTTAGGCTTTATGTGCAGCGTTATGCTACCCTTTAGGCTACCGCTTGCATTGGTGTTATTCGCGTCTAATTGGTCACCTAACCTTTGAACTATTAGGCCGCCAATCACTTCTAATTGTGCTGCTGTATTGGTGTACTTATTTGCCATGCCTTTGTGCTTGTTGCCGTTCGTAAATACCTACGTGCTTAAAGAACGTCATGGTATTAAATAGCTCAACCACGTTCATGTTCAAGTAGAAGTCCCACTGCTCGCGCCTGCCATTCGTGAGGAGGTGAATTGAGTAAAGCCATCCGTAGATTTCGATGAATTGGCTAGCTGCGCCAATGCCTTTGTTTTCATCTCCGTCCCGGTTCGCATCAAATAGTCCGCGATATTTTTCATTAAGTCCACGTAATTCTGCAAAAAAAAATCCGCCAATGGTTTTACTGTGGTAATCGGTAAGCCTAGCATTGCCTTCGCTACGTTCTCATGTTCTTTGCCGTTGTATGGCTGCTTGATAAAACCCCACTTTAACGGAGTAGCAAGGCAAGCAATCACGTTGTGCAGGTTAAAATCTACTTTGTCCACGTCCTTAATGAAGTGGTTCATGTCGATATATTGCCCCCCTGTTATATCCTTAGCCTGTGATTCAATTCTATACCACTTGCCGCCTACTTTAACCCTAGTCTTTAGCTTGCCATTAGGTACGGTGTTTAAGAATTTGAGCGTGTTAGTCATTATTCGCCCGTGTTCATACCGAGTAAGCGACATAATCACATCCATGTCTGCACCCGATAGCGTGCTAATTATGGCACACTCCGTTAGATACGGATCTTCATCTTCGCTTAGTATCTTTCGGATTGCTTGCCATTCAGCTAGGGTCACCGCGTCCCATGAAGTAGGTAGTTTGAGTTTCATAATAGGCGTTCTTTTCGTAAGTCGTTAATCTTGTTAAGGTCGTATTTATCGAAGCAGTAAGTCATCAGTTCCATGCCCTCGTCCTCAATTTGCGCATCACTCATACGGCTTGCTGTTCTTATACCCTCAAACCAATTAGACACGTGGTAAATTCCCTTTGCTTTGTCGGTGTATGGGTGCATATCTTGTACAAATATCGGCTTGCCTTTGAACCCAGCTTCAAGAATCTTTAGGTTGGATTTGTAGGTGTTAAACTTCGCATCTGTGAGCGGTGCAATAGCAATATCGAACTGGTCGTAAAGAATGGCATAATTCCAAACGTCTAGCCCTTTTACGTAGGTAGCTGGTAGGTTATCGCTTAGCCTTGTCCATTCGGGTTCACCTTCCACGTAGCCACATATTACGGGTTCGATTCCGTTCCAACTGCCTGCCGTTAAAAGTAAATCGTTCACATGGGTAATGCTGCCAGTCCACCCAATGCGCCCGTTGCCGTTGTAGGTTGGTTTCCATTGCTGTTCATCGGGATCTATTGCATTGGGTATCACATACACGTTTGAGTTAAGCGGAGTGACTAGGTTAGCTAGGTGTTGATGCGTTACCCATACTTCATCACTTGCCATAATTGCGCCAATAATACGGGATTTGATATTGTTCACCTTCCAATGTTTGGCTAAGTAGTGACCGCCATCTAAAACCCAACTATCGTCTATATCGCATATAACATACGTGCCAGCTTTGCGCAGGTCGTTAATCAACTCCGACTGCTTTAGGCAAGGTAACACGCGGTTAAAAATTACCACATCAAACTCCATCTCTAGAATGCCCTTGTCCACTCCAACGCATCGAACGACCTCAAACCCGATAAGGCTAAGCGGTTTGTAAAGGCGGTGATACTCGACCCCTCCAACGTCCTCAAAGTGTACTATGTAACCTATCTTCATCTTATTGCGTATGTGCCGCTGCGTGCGCTTAGTTTCTCCATGATGCAGTACCTACTCGCATCTATGGCATGGTCTAATCCTATCGGGTCGTTTGTCTGTGCGCCTGTCTTATCCACTTGCCAAATGTAACCACGAAGTTCTTTGATTAGATTAAGGCTGCTACTTGTTACCATAAGTGGCTGCTGTTGCATTTTGTCTAGCCCTATGCGTATGCTATCCGCGCCCTTCTTGCACCCTCTTATCCGAAAGCCAAACCGCTTTAAGTCCTCAATGCTTTTCGGTTCTGCGCTGTCTGCAATAATCTCACCGCCCTTGTAAGCGTTAAGGCGTTGGGCTATGTCGCTGTTGGTCAGGTTTGTTTCATAAAGCAATTCGTTTATCCAAAGTTTGCCCTCACTTTCGCACACCTCAACAAAGCTAGTAGGGTCGTTTGTGAACCCCCAGTCTAGGCCGTATGCTTTCCACTTGTAGGTAGTAGGCATCTTGTCCACTTGTTGCCATTCTTTGAACACCACGCCCTGCAAACTGCCAACCTCACCAAGCCCATACACACGCCACCAATTCGCCCAATAGCTGGATGTTTCGCCTTTGGTTCGGGCTGCTTCAATTTCCTTAACGATGGCAGGCTCTAGGGCTTCGTTGTCCTTGTAGGTTAGCACGATAAAGTCAGTATCGGACTTGCCTATCAGTTCGGTATTCGCCCAAAATAGCATAGTCGGGTTGTAGTCAATATAGATAAACTTTCGCGTTCTAATGCTTAGTTGGTGGTATGCTTCCCAGCTTATGTTGTTGGCTTCGTTCACAAATAGAACGTCACGCCTTGCACCCCGTAGTTTGTCGCTCTGGTCTACGCTAAAGAACTCAATAAAGCTACCAGAGTTGAACGCATAGGTTAGGGTGCTTCTATTCCAGTTCGCCATCTTGAAGTTTCCCGTGTCCTCCATTATCTTCAAGAAGTCACGTATTGCGCCCCTACGTAAATGTGGGATGCTTTCAGATACTACGCTAATTTCGACATTCTTATTCTCGATTGCGTAACTAATCAGCATCGGGATTATGGTGAACGTCTTGGAACTGCTAGTCACGTGCCGCCCTGCACAACGCGGACACGTTTTCGCAGAGCGGCTATTTTATTTTGAGCGGTTGTACTTCTAAACATTGTCGTTCGATGGAACGTCTAATATCAATGATTTGAACGGGCTTTGTTCTATGCTTATTTCAGTCTGTGTCTTTTCAGTCAGCCCGTTTAAACGCTGTGTAATGCTTGGATTGTACTCGCCTAACATCCCCCCCGTTATCTGATCGTGCCTTATTTCTTCACGTATATGCGCGCAGATGGCAATGAAGTCGGTGTATAACCCATCTTGATTAAGAAAGTAATGCTTAACCAAACCGTACTGTTTAAATGCCCATACATTAAACCCTTCAAGTGTCAAAGGTAGCTTTGGGTAGTCAATTACTTGTCCCCCGTCCTTACCTACATATTGAATTTTAGGCCACCTCTTTGCTTCCGCAATTAGTGAACCCTTGTAGGATTCCCACGCTGCAAATAATTCGTCTGGTGTCTTAAATGTTCGTGTCGGGTGCATTATCTACTATTTAATCTTTTTAGCTGGCATACCTACGTAAGTGCCTTTCTCTGTTATATTGCTAAGTACAACTGCGCCTGCTCCAATTATTACATCATCACAAATGCTTATGCCTTCTTTAATTACTGCGTTCGTTCCAATGTATACACGGTTGCCTATTGTGCATCTCCCACTTATACGTGCGCTAGGGGCTAAAGTTACGAAATTACCTATTACGCAATCATGCCCAATGTCAGAATGTAGATTAGCTTGAAAGTGCGTACCTATTGCGCAGTCCACGGTAATAACTGCAAATGGAGTTATAATAGCCCCGTGTCCCAGTAATACGCTTTTGCCAATTATAGCTGTTTGGTGTATCACGTTTGCGAACTGTTGTCCATGTCTTAAGCTGTTGGCTATGGTTTGCCTTGCCACAGGGTCGCCTATTGCAATAACAGCATCCGACCTATCACAGTCCATTTGTGATAGCGGTCTAATAGGTGGGGCTGCTATGTGGTCACTAACGTAAAAGGTAGCCTTGTTGTTAACGTATGACATAACCTCTTTACCAAAACCGCCTGCTCCTATTATCGCTAGTTCTTTCATGGTATCCATCCCATAGGTGTTAACCCGTTGCCATGTAGAACCGCTGGAGTAGTTTTGGTTAGCACGTTTTTAACTAACCCGTTTTCTATCTTGAAGTCAATACCCTCATAACCGTGTTCGTGGATAGGGTGTCCGTTTCGTTTCGGGTCGTGGTCAAATGCTATTGACTGAAATAGTTTACACGATGTGTCTAATTTAATTGGAAAATTGTCTTCTTGCGCTTGAAGGTAGGCATCCATAACCTCCGCTTGACCGTTCGCATTGTCGTGTAGTTTGTGCAATCCGTAACGCTCAAAGAATTCAATAGCCATATCCAAACGACCGCCATAGATACCGTTGTTTAAGTACCTCCACGGGCTTTTCATCTTTGGCGCAAACTTGTATAGTGCTGCCCTATCTTCGTAAGGATAGCACGCTTTTTCTGTTGACCATAGTAAGTAATCGTTTGGAAGTTCACCGTCAAAGTTGCGTTGACAAATGGTGTCGGCTGCATCTGCATAGATAAAATGTTCGTGACCGCTTACCGCCCTTTTGTAGCATTCGTACAGGCCACGCATTATTGCACCATTCCCCGTTGGAATAGTGTTAACCGCTACCTCATGCCCGTGTTTTTCAAACGATGCAATCATTCTATCCGTTCCTGCAAACGGTCTGTAGATGTTTGTTATTATTACCATGTCGCTTCTGAATATACTGGAATAGTTCCACTAAGGTAACCATTTTTAAGTCGGTTATACTCCGCCATATCTTCGCCTGCGTGCTTTTCCTTCCATCCTTGATAGGCTGTTGCGCCCGTGTCAATGTGGTCAATTTCGATATGTGGAAGGAAACAAGAATAGAACCCTGCTACTTGGCAACGGATGGCAGCAAGGGCATCGTCAAAGCCATAAAGACGCGGTTGGTATAGGTAGCCAATCTTGTCTAGCAAAGCGGAGTTAAACATTTGACACGTACCCATCACATGATTAACACGCTCAACAACTACCCACGGCTCGCCTGGTACGTGTGGCAACATCTCTAGGCTAGACTTGTAGAAGTCTGTGCGGCTTGGTTCTTCCCAGCAGTCCTTTCGTTTAAGGCCTACGATTCCGATGGCAGGATCTAGTTTAATTGCACGCTCCATATCCTCCACCCAATCGCGCGAATGAATTACAACATCGTTATCCATCTTCACGCAGTTCTCGTTAGGCTTACGTAGCTGCCATGCCTTGTTAACCGCTTTGGCTGTTCCGATATTCTTATGCAGGCGTATCACTTCAATGCGCGCAGCCTTATTCAGTAGGTTTTGAGTTGCTTCGCAGCTGCCATTGTCTACTATTACGATACGGTGCTTACGGGTGTTGACCGTTAGGTAAAGCGTTTCTAATGTTTTCGCGGTGTATTCCGTCCTCCCGTTTTCTTCCGTATCGAATACGGCCATAGCAATTAGTGCCATTGTAAACTATTTTTTATGTATGCCCCTATTGTTTGAATGCCCGAACCGCAAGTCCAACACACCAAAAAACCGAACCCGATTAAATGCTGCGCGATTCTGTGATAGTTGCCCCTATCTTCTATTGATATTTCGCCTGCAAAGTTGCCGCTTGCCATCCTTAGAATGGTATCGCGCTTTGATTCAACCCATGCAGCATCCTGCTCATTCAAAACATTGTTGGCCATATTTTCCATAAGGTTTGACGGGTTAAAATTGCAGCTCCAATAAATACTACAGCATCTACTGTGGTGAAATGCAATAAGGCAAAGGCCAAAGAACACCACCACACCATGCACATTGAACAGTTAAACGGTTTGTGTGGTATTTGCTTGGTAAACTCGGTGACTGCCATCGCTATGATAGCTATAAATGCGCCCGATACTATTAGTTCAATCATTTGATTTGCTTACGTAGTTTAATTTGCACCTGTGAAATAGAACTGTACACGCTGCTCAAAGGTAGTTTGGTTGCTTTGGCTACGTTACGGAACGACCCCTCTTGTAAGTAGACTTTGAACAGTTCGCGGTCATACCACGGCATTTCTTCTAGCATCTTATTCGCTTGCGTTGCCATCTCGGTCACGTTGCACTCGTCTATTATGTCGGGCGTGTCGCTAACCTCCACGTTGCCGTCTATAAGAACATCAATACGGCCAACAACACCTTTGCGGCTACTCATGTTCATAATTGTCCTAGCACACCAAAAATTGAAATATTGGCCAATCCTTTGTAGTTCGCTATCAGATTTTAAGCAAAGAACTATCCCGATTTCTTGCATAACGTCCTCCCATTTATCGCCCGAACATCGCTTTGCTAGGTTGCAAAGGCTAAGGTCATTCCGAAGTTGGTTATACATTGCCTCTACCACAATGTAAAGTTAAGGCTCAACATCCTTAGCAACCGTCACAAACTGCCCTTTATTGTTTCGCTTACGTCCTGTGAACGTGCGAGCGGTCAAGTGCTGGATAGTTTCCTTAGCGGCTTTCAATTCCCTATCCTTTGCATCATATTCTTTGTCAGCTTCGAGCAAATCGTCCTCAAGTTTCTTTGACACTTCAACTTCAACTTCGTAAAGTTTCCGAATTGTTGTGATTGCCTTTATCGAAATTTCTTTATCTTCCAACAGATCGGCTATCCTTTCATCCTTTTGGTGGATAATTGCGAACAAAACACCACACGCAAGGGTTAACGTGGCTGCGATAAATACGGGAATTGTCAAAAGTACAGGGTTCATTTTACGTTAGTTTTCTTTAGTGAATTGCCAGCCCTCCCAGTTATAACCAACTGTAAACGCGGTGCTGCCTTGGGTTTTCAAAGTGTGATACGGGAATCGGTGCAACGTGCAGAAATCCCTAAACGTGCCCGAATGTTTAACCGTGCGCCCGTCAAAGTGAATAGCCGTGTAACGTGTTGGCTTGGCACGTCCAACCACCTCCACGCCCTTTAGAACATCTGTGATGTGCGAATAGTTACTCATTTTCTTCTACGATTTTGAAAAGGCTTGGTTTGCTTAGAATAAAGGCTTCACTCCAGTAGTCCCCATTTTTTTTAGTTCCAAACTGCCGACCAAAACCGCGCGTGTCAAACATTACCAGCTTGGTATCCTTTGGAATTAACGGGTGCGAATCGGTCAATACTATTGCGTATGTTTTCATTTCTCTTCAAGTGCTTTAATGCGTTCATCCTGTATCAAATTGTACTCAGCAGCTTTAAGTAGTGCTTGCTCCAAACGGTTAACCCGTTCGCGAAGTAGCCCGCGCTTTTCGATGCCCGATTTAATTAAGTCAATTAGCTGACTGGCTAATGTGAAGATGCCCTCTATTGGTATGTCTTTTTTTGCTTGGTTGCTCATGGCTCAAATGTATTACGTGTTTTTCTTTAGTTGTGTAATTAGATGGACGTTGTAGGAATAAAGTTTAACATTGGCTTGGCAAAATTGCAAAGGGCAACTTCGCAAAGCCTTTGGTTAACTCTTAATGGTCAACTCAAACCCATCAGGAAACATAAGCATCAACCCAGCAAAGGTAGGTTTGGAGTTCACAATGTCCACTATACCATCCTTGTTGATGTCGGCCATTGCCGACCCTACCAATACGCATCCTTTGATGTCACTCTGGCCGCTTTTTGGATTGATTGAACCAGCGTAATTGCCCCAATGGATTAGCACAAAAGAACGATTAGGCACGTTGGTAATGTGTAGATGTCGGCCATACTTCGCGGAGTGACGTGGAACGACAGTATACACACCTTCGGGTATGCAGCTAATCTTTGCCGCGTTATCCTTCCACGCAAGTTCCAACGTCTTACATTTGAAATTGCCAATTACCAACTCGCCTGGCGTTTGGGTAGCTGTGTACTTTCGGGTTATGGTTGCTTTAATCATTCGTTTATGTCTTTATAGAATAGTCTTTGTTGATTCACGCTGAACAGCATAACGTGTACTGGCGTTGGCTTAATTACCTCTTTGCACACGTGCGGCTCGAAAGCTACAAGTGGGCAAAGTAGGCAACTAAGGATGTAAATGATTGCTAAGGTTCGCATTAGAAAGGTAGTGTTGTGTTCTCCTCCTCAAATACTTGCGGAGTAGGTGCGCCTGCCTGTTGCCCAGACGTTAGCTTCCATCCCGTTATGCTTGGGTAATACTTGCCAGAATATTCTCGCCCTCCAACATTCGCTTCAACACTAACCGACTGCCCTATTTGCAGCCCGTCAAGTAGCGCGATGTTTTGTTTGGTGAACTCGATTGGCGCAAGGTTGTTGAACTTGTCCTCCGTTGCAACTACCAGCAATCGCTTGCTGAATTTGTCGCTTATTACTTCTGTTTGCCCAACGTGGTGAACTGTTCCTGTGATTGTCATGATTATTTAGTTGGTTTGGTTAAATTTTTCTTTGCAATTTTTAACGCTTTTATTAGTACGTCAATACTTTCGGCTTTTGGGAACTCCATTACGATATGCCACGCGCCTTCAATTTCTTCATCGTCTTTATTAACTAATTTAATAAAAACTTTGTTATCCCATTTTTTTGATGGCTCAATAAGAATGTCCTGAGTTCCAAACTGCACAAAAGTACACGGGGCAGAACTTGGAAATAGTTTAGCGTTTTTGTATATCATTTAATTTGAAGGTTATTTATTGTTTCGATTTTGTAGCCTTGGACGTCCTCACCGCTTTCAATAGCGGCTTTTATCGCGGTCAGGTTAGGCTTGCGGCTTTCAGGTACTAAGGTAGTAAATCTATCCTCTAAAGTGAACGCCACGCCATCGCTTACGCATCGCTTTGACGTTCTGAATGATAGCTTAATTAGTGGCGTTTTTACTTCCGTAATCTCGAAGTATTGCATGGCCTGTGAGATGGCGCCTTTTAGCTTGTCTATTTTGCGCTGTTCCGATTGTTTTAACGCTTGTAAACGTATAATCTCATCATCTATGACGTTAATGTTTTCAAGCCCATCTTTAATTACATAGGCATAGGCGACCGCCTTACCCTGTAACTCCGCTTGGTTAATCGCCAGAGCATTCTCAATTTCGGGTGTCAATTCTTCTTGCTCCAGTAAGGCTGCAAGTTCGATGTACTCCTGTTCTATTTGGTAAAGTGGCTTGTTCATTGGATTGTAAATTTAGATTTGAGTGATTCTTTTAAAGCAATAACGGACGGTATCCGTTGCTCGTGTGCATTTAGCGACTTCCATGCAATGCCCAGTGTTTCGAGCGTAGTGCAAGCGTTCAATACTGCGATTGCGTTATGGTCGGTCACACGGGGCGCGGGTGCTACCGTTGCCCTTTGCGCATCATCGTCCTCGTCAATATTCAAAGATAAAACCGCGCCTAAAGCGTAACGCCTTGCATACGTCAAAGCCGACCCCAAAGCCTGTGGGTTGCTGGCATCCTTACATGGAGTCAGCGACACGCTGCTAATGTATTCGCCCGATGTATGCAATAGCATCGTTTCTAAGCCACTTTCGCACGGCAACTGAATAATCGATAGCCCAACCGCGTTTAAGTGTGGTGTGGTGGCTTCTATGATGTTGCTCAAAGATGCGTACTTGTTCTTAAAATGTGGGTTAACAGCATCCTTGCCCACCTTACCCATTAGCCCGTGGAATTTGTGCAAGGCAACGGCTATTTCTTTAATTGATTCGCTTGTTTTCATAGTGTTGCTGTTATATCGTCCTCTAATTCATTAATGCTTTTACCTATCCATGCAACCATTAAGGCTTGCACGTCCATGCCGTTCCAATTAACCGAAACAACGTGAGCGGTTGGTTCTGCGTTTTCACCGCTTGCAGTCACACCTTCTGTGTAATCTGCTCGCAGTTCGATATTCTCTAATTCAAAGTAGTAGCTTGGCATTTGTTCTGTGGTTTTAGTTGTTAGTGTAAAGAAGTGAGTCAATATCTTCGCATGAATCGCATACCGCCAAAAACCAAACAGGCTGGTTTGTTGAGTCGGCATTACGTGGGCGCTCATTGCTTGTAGAGTAAATTCTGTAGTCATTCATTAGTTGTGATCCGATTCTGCGTAGTAGTTCGTTTTTCATGTTGTGGTTATTTGTTGGGTCAAATATCGGGGTAGTGTTTCTA
>Ga0208133_1000926_pt1 | contig 10700 bp, 10 predicted proteins | sample ColrivemetaGS535_FD_187595 | JGI IMG/M metagenome (GOLD analysis project Ga0208133, IMG submission 187595) | Estuarine microbial communities from the Columbia River estuary, USA - metaG S.535 (SPAdes) (version 2) | ecosystem: Environmental > Aquatic > Marine > Intertidal zone > Estuary | place... | reverse complement strand
ACTCATTGGTTTTTGATTTGACATAAATAAATGATATACGATTGTTCATCACATGCTTTTCTTCATCTGATAATCTAACATATATAAAATTAGTATTCTTTCTATATTCTAATAGGAAACTTTGGAACTCAAATTTATCTTCTACAAATATCATATATCTAAAGATAATACATTTTGGGTATAATACAAAATAAAAAGGAGAGTAATTAAACTCTCCTTTGTAATTCTATTCACCCCAATGTTTGATGCGTAATTCTTTCATATCAATTGGCTCTCGTTTCATATGCCCACCTTTTGAAAAATTAGCGCCTCTCTTTAAATAACCACCCAATAGATTTCTTCTCATTCTATTAGATGTATTTGTTTCAGAACCATGAACATTATGTGAGTGTAATAACACCACTTGTCCTTTTTTTAATATTCCTTCTAACTTTCTGAAATCATGTCCTTCAGGCATAACACAAGGTTTACCTCTTTCATTACTCCAAAACGCTGGATTTGTTTTTGTTCTTTCATCATCAACTTCGATTGGTAAAATTGGTAATCTATGTGTTCCTTCATAAACCCATACTGAACCATTACCTGCATCGTGATTATCTAATGCCAAAGCGGTATTGATAATTTCATTGTGACCACATTTAGTATAAAATGCGTTTTGATGCTGGTCTCTACCTAATTGTCCTGGTGGTTTAAAATAACACCAATCTTGCATACCATCTATTTCACTATCCATTAAATATTCAACTGCTTCCAAAATCTTTGGATGTGAAAAATACTTTTCTAACATTGGTGAAAGTTTGTGTGGATATGCAAATGGGTCCCACTCTCCCCAAATTTTACCATCAGGTGCTTGTGTTCCCGTTCTTTCATTTCTTAAACGGTCTAACTCATCGTTAATTACATCACACTCTTCTTCGGTGAGTAATTCTAATGTTGTAAATCCTTTGTATCGCCAATCAAACGTAATTTGTTGGACTTCTTCTTCACTAAGATGTTTTAACTTTGCCATATAACTTGTTTTATTTATTATAAATATAATCTATTATTTTTTACTAACCAAATAATAATATGACTTTTATCAGATTTTTGAAAATAACGTAAGATTTTTTAAATAGGTATCTAAATTAGAAATATCTAATTTTCCTAAATTAATTGATTTTCTATTTGCAGTTTCTATTTCGTATTGTTCACCACTTATTTTCCATCTAATACGTGTTATTATGAATAAAGGGTCATTTTTATATTTTGTATGTGTATCTATATTGATTTCAAATATAGTTCCATTCACTTCATTTCTTTTTCTAATAAAATATCTATAAATAAATCCAATCTGATAATCCCTTTCTATTAACTTTGGTTCGTAGGGTGATAATACAGGTTGTTTATATACCTTTTTTTTATTTATAGTATTGTATCTATCTATTATGTTTTGATTAATTTGCATTATTCACCACCTCCGCCTCTTTTTACTCTAAATCTTAATTCAACATCTATTTCCCATTTTGTTTCATCTATTTTTTGTGTGATATCAGTTATTTGCCAATATCCTTTATCAGGTGTTAACCATGGTATTCCATTTATTTTAACACTTTTACCAATTACAAATCCACCCACACCTAATGTTGTAAATGTTAATTTAGTTGGTAATAATACATCCGATGCTTTTCCCCCACTCTCTGGGAAATATAAATTCTTTACTATACCTGCATCTTTTACTACTACAAAATAACTACTTTCATTACCACTATAATAAGGTGCTGAATTTAATTTAACTCTAAGTTCTCCCGGTGCATTTAACATTCCTGATAATGCTGACATCGCTTGTTCTGCAAGATATGAGGCACCATCTGCAACTGCACCAACTGCACCTTTTACTCCATCTACGGCAGCATTCCACTTTAAAGCTACTTTGTCACCAAACGTTAATTCTACCGGAGCGGCTGGTGTACCACTATTTTCAGTTGATGCACCATGTGCTTTATAATTAGCCGTTGGTGCTTTTAATGCACCAATTACTGCATCCGGTGCTGATGTTTTAAATAGAAAATCCCCTACTGGATGAGTTGCTGATTGTACTTTTGATGCTTTACCCTCATCACCTAACATTGCTTGCCCCGCTACTTCCTTTGGCATATCTGCATTTAAATCTATATTTGTAATTGTAGAGGATTCTGAAAATAAATTCAATGAAGGAATTGCATTATTTTCATTTGATAAATTATAATCAACAATTGTATATTGCATAAATCCATGAGGTCCTTCTATATCTCTTAAACCAAGATTCCATAATCCAGCACCTGCTACATTTAATTCAGCTATAATTTTTTCTAAAAATTCTTTATTATTATCCATCCCTCTTGCTGCTTCTTTTAAAAAATCTGCTGATAAAAATAAATTTCGTATATGACCATGTTCATTTCCTTTTAATGTCACCCCACTATATAATGTAGTATCAGTTGGTGTTGGAAATTGAAATGGTTCTGCTAAATTAAATGGACCAAATGTTATTGGATTTGCACTATCTAATCTTACTGTTTTTATAGTGGTTTCACCCAATTTTACAGTTTTAGTATCATCTGTTTTAGGTATTTGAGCCGATGGTATAATTACATTTTCTGAACAACTAATCATCATAGGTCTAGCACATGCTACGGCATCATCAATTTGAACATCAATTGGCATTCCGCCATTCATTGTACTATCTTTTCCTTTATTACACACAGTTTTTATAACAAATCCAAGTTGCATATATGCCGAATCAGTATTTCCATATGACCAATTTAAAATTTCACTTTCAGTATTTATTGTATATCCTTTTAATGCAGCAAAAATAGCAGCATCACTTGTATCTGGATCTATTTTGGCTGCTTGCGTTGCCATAATAGTTGCTTTTGCTTTTTTATCGTCTGAACTATCTGCTACTGATTCATTATTTTTACTTAATGCCAAAAAAGCCGGTATATCTGATGGCGATGATAACTCTACTTGAACGTCTACTGTAAGATTTGCATTTATTTTAATATCAAAATTAGTTAATATCCCCGCAAAAATATCAAAATCGTTTCCTGTTACATATGCATTGTGTTGTAGTATGTTTACTGCTTTAAGTGCAGTATTCATTCCTGATTCTACATTTGTTTGTATTCCAAGTCTATTTTTTGCCCACCCCCACACTAATAATTGTGTTTTACCAATAAACATAAATCCTCTATTTGCCTTAACCTCATCCATATCGGAAAATTGGATTGTAGCGGTTGCCATTTTTATAGCACCCATATTACCGGTTGTCTTTACCTCAATTGATTTTAACATTGGAGGTATTTTTTTAACAAGATTATTTACATTATGTGAAATATTAAATTGTGTATATGATTCATTACCAATAATTCCACCTGGTACATTATTATTATCCATAAAACATTGTAAAAATGCAAATGCTTTAGTACCCGAAAATTTTGTTTTATCGGTATTAGTAATTGCGTTAACAATACTATCATCTAATCCTGTTACAAATGGAAACCTACTCATTATTTTATTGAATTTTTAAGTTCTGCCGCTTCTTGTGTGCTTGGTATTCTAAGTTTAATACCGCCTTGCATAGTTAAATCAATATCAGTTAGGTTATTTTTTAATGCAATAACCCACCACATTGTACTATCACCATAATATTCGTTTGCTAATAAATCCAATCTATCACCCATTGTAGTTAATATAACAATATCAGTATCGGTTGGTTCTACATATGATAATAATGTAGAATCATATACTTTACCTTTACCTGTTTTTAATATTGTTTTTATATTTTCGTATCTATTATCCATTAGTATTTTTTTAATGTATTATAAAATGAATAATTAGCTTCACCATTTGTAACCACTTTAAATGATACACTAATTGAACATATCATTGGTGCTTGTGAACCTGGTTTAATATCCCAAGGAGTTGTATCATCTACACTCATTGTTATATCACTTAAGAATCCTGTTACTGATATTAAATCTCCAAGTTGTAAACCAATAACTCTACCAAATACTCCTTTTGCACTATTAGTTGTTTTTCCTTTTGTAAGTAAAGATAAATCATTTACTTTTTTCCAAATTTGATTTAGTTCTGTATTATTTTCTGCATATAATTTTAAATCAAATGATATATCTCGTTCCCACACATTGAATAAATAAAAATTAACACCAGAACCAATTGGTTTTACACTATCCCAACTTGCCGCACTTTTATCTGATAAGTTTGTTATGGTTGATAAAAAATTAATTCCACCTATCTTAACTTTAAGTACACTATCTTCTGCATTTATACCTGCATCTAAAACATCTGCTCTACTATTTTTATATGGATTAATTGCGAATGAACTATTTCCATAAGTTTGTTCATTATTTACTACCGCATCCATAGTATTTGTCATTATAGTATCTATGTTATTACTAAAATTTGCAGCTTTAGTATTAAATCTAGCTACTGCATCTTTTTGTCCAATTGTTCTAAATGGATATTTGTGCTCTTCTGGTTTTGTTGTATCTATATCTACGGATATAAATGCATCACCAAATTGTTGTCCTATTTGAGTTTCTACATTTGATGTATATCCTAATTGTAATTTTGCATCCGGTCCAATACTACCACTTATAAATCTACTTTGTTCATCTGAAGTTAAAGTATTAATTTTTATTTCACTATTTGTATAAGAATACTCTTTTCCCGCATGAATATTTGGTGCAATAAGTTTATTACTACTATCATCTGTTTTTACATCAAACGTATAATCATTTTTACCTTTAACTATTTTTAGTAAGTTAGTTGTGTTTGCACCAAAGTTTTGTGATAATCCACCATTTTCAGTAATAATATTATCTTCTTTTATTTCATTTGAATATTTATCACCCGAACCAAATATTGAATTTTTTTTATCTACTATAAAATTTTTAGTATACGATGTATCAGTTGGCGCCCATGTATAAAAATTACCATTTGGGTCTAATGGGTCACCTAATGTATTTAATTTTGGAGAATCATCTTCTTTTGCTAATTTTATTGTTAATAAATTAGTAGGTGATGCACCATAGTTTTGTGATAAACTTGCACTTTTATCAATAAGATTATCTTTTTGAAATCCATCAGCATCTTTTTCACCTGGGAAAGTATACGCGTTGCCATCTTTATCTACTAATTTAGAATAATTTTGTACTTTATCATCTAATGCTCTACCACTTGCATACTCTTTTTTATTTTGTGTATATTTTCCACCTAATACAGGATCAATATTTTCTAATCTTGCAAAAATAGGAAAACTATTTTTTGCCATATTAGCAGATACCATCACATTTCCTACATTTGTTGTTTGTGGTGTGTTATTTGCAAATACACTAGAATAATATTCACTTAATGTGTGTTCACTATCTTTTCCAGTTTTTGGAATTTTAGAATAATCTAATGTAGGAGAAATATTTGTTATTATTTCATCTGAACTATATTGTAAATAATCTATGTTTCCAATCTTGCCATCTGCTCTTGTTAATCTACTATAATTACCATACGATACACCATCCTCAGCCCCTTCGTTTATTAATAGAGTAGATGGAAAATATGGTCTTTTATTTTTATCTAATATTCTAAATCCACTTGTTGGTTTTGGTTTAGGTGTGTTAGGTTTACTACCTGCATTCCCTTTCTTTTTTCCTTTTGAAAATAATTTACTTAACCCTAATCCAATACCCGCAATTGCTAATCCAACTGCTGCTGATTTTAATGCTGGAACAATTGCATTTGCTGCTTGGTCTGGTGTTTTATTTCCAGCTAAAAAGTTTCCTAATTTGGTTTTACTATTACTATGATACGGATTATATCTTTTTCCAAAGGCATAATCACCATTTATTAATCCTTTATAGAAACTTGGCTCCATTCCGGTTGGTTTACCATCTTCACCCGTTGTCCAATCATCTGGAAATTTAGGGTGGAACTCTGCTAATTTAGATGCTACTCCACCAATAACTGCACCAACCTTTCCACCAATTGCACCACCTACTTTATCTGCTGTTTTTTTAATTGCTTTTTTGGTTTTATGTGGGTCTGTTCCGGTTGTGATACGAATTAAATCTGTACCATATACCTTTGGCATTTTTTTTACAAAATCTAACGCCTGTTTATTATCATTTGTAAATCTATTATCCGGATCGGGGTTAATCATACCAGATTTTTGCCTATTTGGATTTAGTTTATCTGGTGTAGGCCATGCTTCTAATAATTCTAATAATGTTTTTCCCATTAGTATTTAGTTCCTCCAGAGTCACCTCTACGTGCTGCTCCATCATTTGAAGCGGCTGTTACTTTTTTACTATCCATATTAATTGCAGGTGCTCCACCTACTTTACTATCTATTGATTTCAAAATTGCTATCATTTCATCGTTACTACCACCACCTTCGCCACCACCCATTAATCCACCAGCCACTGCACCTAACGCCCCTAATGCTAATAATACGGGTAATGCTATCATACCCATTGTTCCTAACATCATTAACGATAACGATAATGCCATAATTGCAGCTGCTAATCCAAATATAGGTAATATCATACTAATTAATGGTCCTAAATTTGCTGCTAATTGTGGTAATACTGTAACCATAGAACTTATTCCATCCATTGCTAATTTAATACCCATTCCCACCATCATTACACCTGCTCCAAAAAATGCAAATGCCAATCCTAATCCCATTAATATTGCAACTCCTATTCCTGCCAATGGTGCCGCTGCTCCTAATGCACTTAATCCACCAACTAATGCTCCAAATCCTAATGTAATTAAAGGCGCCATTACTCCCATTAATCCTAATGTAACTAATCCAGGTAACATCATTATAAGTGCAATAGATGTTAATGCTAATACACCTGCTCCTGCTAATGTAGTACCTGTACCCATTGCCATTAATCCTAATGATAAATTTTCAAATCCTAATAATATACTACCAAAACTCATTTTACCCATTAGATATAATGTTGGTAATCCAGGAAGTAAACCTAATAATCCTATACCTACTGGAATTAATGCTAATGCACCTAATATTACTTTTCCATTTGCAAATTCTTTTAAACCTGCTGCAATATTTTGTGCTTTTGTTTTAAACGCAGAACCATCATCTCCTTTACTTGCACTATCTGCAGGTGAAGTTACTGATTCTGGATTTATTTTATCTTTAATTGCATCCGATGCTTTATCTTTAATATCATCTTTCGCTTTACCTGCAATACTTTCTGTTGATTCTGCTATTTTATTTGCTTTAAATCTTTTGTCGGGCAATCCCGCTTTTGTTAGTGGTCCTGCAATTGAAGTAGCTGCCTCTACTCCTGGTGCCTTTGATAACCCAATCATGCTACCTATTTTACTAGCAACTCCACCTATTTTACTACCAATTGCACTACTTGTTGCACTAAGCATTTGTCCTAATTTTGTTGCTTTAATCCACTCATATGTTTTTTTAATTACACCACCCAATGGTCCTTCCTTTACATTTTTTAATGCTTCTGAGTATTTACCTGCACCCAATATTAATCCACCCATTCCTTTTAAAACTTTTCCAGTTATAGTATTACCCATATTTTGTAAATACTCTGCAGTTCTACTATATATTTGTTCCCCAACCCCATTCATACCATTTAATGATTCTTGATGTGATATCATTTTTTGCATTTCTGCATTTGAAACACCAATTGCTTTAGCCGTTGCTGCTCTTTGATATGGGTCCATTTCATTGTAAGCTGCAATTCCTCCGGCTGCTTCTAAACCTTCTTTCATTGCCCCTGCTATATCACCATTATATGCTAATTCTCTTGCTTTACTAAGATTCATATCTCTACCTAATAAAACAGATGCTTCCATTTCATCTTGTACTGATGATTGGTAATCTAATAAATGGTCTGCTACTTTTGCTGCTACATCTAGTCCTACTCCCAATTTAGCAGCCGCTACTGCTGCATCACCAATATTTTTTCCACCATCTTTACTATATAATGCAAAGAATTCACTATTTTTTGCAATATCACCCATTGCTTGCGCAGGTGCTACACCATTTGCTAATGCTAATTGCTTAACATATTCTCTTGTATTGTTTCCCGTTTCTTCACTTTTACCACTTAACTCACCAAATGCGGTTGTCATAAATGCAGCCTGTTCACCACTTAAGTGATAATTTGCTGCCAATAACGCCGCATCTTGTGCCATACCAAACGTAACGTGTCTATTATCACCTAATTCTTTTCCTAATTCAATCACTGCTTCTTTTGCAGTATCACCTAATATTGCACCTAATAATAAAGCTTCTGATTTTAATCCTTTCATTTCAAAAAGACCTACACCTAACTCTTTACCCATTTCACCAAACTTTTCTGCAATTTCACCTGCTCCAAATAATAATAATGAGGTTGCTCCTTGCCATCCACTAAATAACATTTTAATAGCACTCCATGCTTTGGTCATTGATTTGTGGATAGATTCAAGATTTTCTCTAAGTTCTTCGTTTATTTCTTTTTGTAGTCTTGATTGCCCTGACATTTCTTTCGCTAGCGCAATTTCTGCTTTTTTTGCATCTATTTGTGAATCTGCAATTGCTAAATCTTCTTTTGATAAATTTTTATTTGCTGCCAATTCTTTACGAATATCTTGCAATTTTGATAATTGTCTATCTAATTTTGTTTCAAGTAATATTTTTTTTTCTTCATCATCCGAAGTTAATTGTGATAATTCATATGCAGTTGATGAAATTGAACTATTTATATCTGCTATTTTTTTTACTTTTGCGATTGTAGCGGTTCTAGTAGCATCATCCATTTTTGTATTTCTAGAAATACTTACACCAAGTCCATTTAATTTGGTTGTTTCTAATGCAAGTTCTTGTAATTTCTTTTTCTGCCCGGAGTATATGTTACTTAAAGAAGACCATGCATCTACTGAGTGTTCGGCACTATCATTTATTTCTTCTGATAAAGCCGATAATTCCTTTGCCCCTGCTACTAACTTTTGCTGTTCCGTTCCAATTTTTTTAGTTTGTGCTTCAGTTTTTCTTAATTCAGCATTGTATTGTACTCTTTGCGCCTTTTCATCTTTGGTAGCCTTCGCTCCCTTTTCTTCTATTTCTGCTATTTTTTCTCTTATATTAGCTGCTTTTTCTAATAATGGTATTTTTTGGGCGTGTAAATCATTAGCCCTTTTAAGAGATGCTTCATCTTTTATTAATCCTGAAAAATCAGTTGGAGCTGCTTTACTTTTTGCCATTTAAATTAGTCCTAGTAATTTATTTTGAATTTACCAGATTTGATATCTTTTTTCAATTCTTGTGCATCTTTAACAATTGCATCTATTTTATTTCTAAGACTTTTATCCATTTCAGTATTTCTTAGTTGTCTTAAAACTTGGTCTTCTTGGTTTTTATAAATTCTATTAAATATATTATCTATCCAATTTTGAAGAATATCTTCGTTTATTTTTATATCTGCCATAATCTATATAGTTTAATTATAAATATCATATAAAACAAAAAGTTAGGAGTTTTTTATCTTCTCCTAACTTTACTATTTGCTTTTTGTATTTGTTCGTTTTCTTTCTTTTTTATATCAACTAACATATTTGCATACATTCGTCTAATATGTAGTGGTAAATTATATACATCACTAAACGTAAATCCTCCACCACCTTGAAATACCAAGAAAAATAATTCTTCGTATAATCCTTTTTTATAATCCGCTGGAAGGGTAAAAAAAGTTGATTCCAAAAGGAATATCAAGTGCCTCCGTTTCACCCGTCACATCCGATATGAACTCAAATTTCATATTTAAATCCGGAGATATACTTTTTACATATGCTCTAAATGCTTGAATATCTTTTGCTAAGAATTGATTAAGTACCCAGTTATTTACATAACCTCTATCTGAATTATCATTAACCGATAGTATCATATATTTTAATCTAGTTGTAACTTCCGATGAATTTGTTTTTCCTTTGGTTAATCTTGCTAATGCATTAATTTCATTGGTAATATCTTTTTCATCTTTGTGAGTTAATAACTTAAATATGATTTTAGTTTGAGATGGTAATACAAATGCGTATCTATTCTCAGTATTTAATAAAGAATAGTCAATATCTTTAGTTTGAATCTTTGTTAAATCAATTGATACTTTTTTGTTTTTCACCACTAAAAGGGTCTGTAATTTCTACATCATATTCAGGACCATATCCTAATACTCTTGCTGCTAAATAAACTGCATTTTTATCACCTGTAACTAAATCATCTGCATTAACGCCGACTTGAACTACAACTGATTCTAATAATTTATCTAATACTACACCTTTATTAATTAAATTACTATCTGCTAAAATATCTTCTTCTCTAGCAGTAAGGTATTTAATTTCTAATGTACCTTTACTAAGTGGATTACTTTCCGCATATACCTTACCTTCTGATGGTAGTGATATAACTTGTGTTGGAAAATTAAATGTTGATGTTGTTGTTTGAGGTTGTGTTTGAACGGGTGTTCCACCTCTTTGGATGTTTATGTTTTCTTCCATAATAACTTTTTGTTTGTTTTATATAACTATTTGTTTTTTAAATTTTTATTCTTCACCACCTAAATCGATTTCATCTTCCCATTCTTTTACCGATTTTGCTTTTCTTTTTTTGAATTTAGTTTTATGTTTGTTTT
>Ga0208133_1000920_pt1 | contig 10729 bp, 19 predicted proteins | sample ColrivemetaGS535_FD_187595 | JGI IMG/M metagenome (GOLD analysis project Ga0208133, IMG submission 187595) | Estuarine microbial communities from the Columbia River estuary, USA - metaG S.535 (SPAdes) (version 2) | ecosystem: Environmental > Aquatic > Marine > Intertidal zone > Estuary | place... | reverse complement strand
ACCAAGAACATCGAAGTCGAAGATATTTCCTTTTTCGTCTGTGAACTGGCGACCTTCGTTCTCGTGAAACCAACCGTTCTCCTGTTCGAAGTTCTGTGCGATTACTTTGATTTCTTGGTTCAGACGCTCGATGTCGTCCATACTAAAGTGGTAAGTGATTTTTGGGTTGTACATTGATTTTGATTTTTAGTGGTTGCAAATGTATTCAATTAAGTTGTCGTTCCAACGCGCTTCCGAAAGTTTTTGACATTTCTCGATGTTCGCGCTTATCTCGTTGTGAGTTAGGTTGTACGCGTTAGCGCAAGACGAAACGCAAACAAAGTTAGATTTCTTTTGGTGGTGTTGGTAGTTCTTTCCAATGCGTTGTAACAATGTGCTTGAATACTCGTTCAAGTTTGTCAATTCGAAAGGTACAATACGCATCCCAATCCAATGTTCCATTTCTCTTATCACCCCAATAATTTTGGGCGACAATAATAGCTTCTTGAATTTCATTGATGTCTTCTGGAAAGAGAAGTGGTGTTTTACATTTGTTTTCATTGTTCATTTGATTTATGGTTTTTAGATTTCTTTTGATTCAAGGACTGTTTGACGTGGTTCGAAACACACCGCTTTGTCAAATTCTTCTTTTGCGGCTTCGTAAGTTTTAAAGCAACCTACATAACTTACGTCAATTTTTAACCAGTACAAAGTTTCGTTGTATTTTACTTCTTCGATTAGTTCTACTTTCATTTTGTTTTCTTGTTTTGTGTTTAAAAAGTTGTTGTTGATGTTTTCAAGTTCTTTGAAAATTTGATCGATGTTGTTGTTCATTTGCTTATGTGATTTGGTTGTTGTTCTAATTGTCTTGTTGATTCGTCAATCGTTCCTGCGATTAACATTGCTCCGAAAAGAAGCGCGATAAAGAGTAAAGTCTTTTTCATTTTAGATTTGGTTTTAGTTAATGCGCGTTGTTGAGTCGCACCCCTCATTTGATTAAATTCCTGTATGATAATTTTCGCATAATCCGATTTCGCGCTTAATAGCGTCGGGGCTATCTTGACAAGGATCGTATTGATTATAATCTTCAATAGTGTTAAACTTGAAACACTCGATGCTGTAACCATCTTTACGCTCCCAAATTTCATACACCCCAACACATTGATTGCCTTCTTCCCTGCTCCACGCATAACACGCGATAGTTTTTTTCGGCTGCATACTGGTATGACCGTCATTCCAACCGCGTAAATCTCTTTTAAAAGGAAGTTCTTTGATAGAACGACCTGCATAGGTAGCCCATAATTTAAGAAATTCGTCAATTCTTACAGAAAGTCCGCTAAAGGTTACTGTGCTTTCAATTTTTGTTCTCATCGTTGTTTTGTTTTTGTTTATCTTTGTTATTGTTGTTAATTGTTTGACAAATATATGCTAAACTTTTGAGATAGCAACAAAAAAATGAAAATAAATTGAAAATAATTTCTAACTGATTGAAAATGAATGTAAAAACTTTTAAGAAAACATACAAAAAAAGTGTTGTGAAGCGTAAAACAACGCCCGAATCCGAATCGAACCAACAAGAAATAGTTATAAAGTACATTCGTTTAGCATATCCCGAAGCGTTGTATTGCGCTTCCGCAGGTGGAATGCGAACGAGTTACTTGCAAGCGATCAAGATGAAGCGCACAGGCTACGTCAAAGGCTTTCCCGACCTATTCATTTACGAACCACGCGGAGAGTTTCACGGTCTTGCTATTGAAATGAAGAAGTTGAAAGGTGGTACTGCGTCGCCAGAACAAAAGCGTTGGCAGGACGATTTAAGAAACAGGGGGTATTGTTCTTATATTTGTAAGGGTAATGAAGAAGCAATCAAAGTTATCGACGAATATTTTAATGGGTGACACTTGAAACTTATATAGAGGGACATTACAAAAAGTTCAAAGAGCTTGCGAAGAATATCTCGCGAGGTGAGGATTACTACGAAGACTTGCTTCACGATTCTTTGTTGTCAATGTTTGGTTCAAAGCATATTGAAAATTTAATTGACACAGGCGACTTTGAGTTCTATCTAATCCGCGTTATGTATCTCGCGGTCAACAGTCCAACGTCGCCTTTCTACAAACAAACTATCGCGTGGAATAGAAATAGACGCGACTTCAAAGAATATGCGCACGAAGTCGATAAGACGTGGTTAGGCGCACGAATGACAAACGAGCAACTGGATATTCTAATTAGTCGATTAAGCGAGTTTGAACGGCTAATCTTTCAAGAGTACATATTCGAAGGTTTCACCTACCGAGAGCTGTCAAAACAAACAGGCATACCAATGCCTTTCCTTTACCGAACAATTGATAATATCAAACAAAAAATAAGAGCAAATGTTATTCGCAAAAAGTAACGAGTATAAAAGACGACTTGAAATCTGTCGCACCTGTAAATTCTTTGAATCATCAACGCAAAGCTGCGGTCAATTGATCGTTGGCGACGAAGTGGAAACCGAAGTCCTATTCCGTCGCAAGTCGATTAAGTTGTGCGGTTGTGTTATGCCTATCAAGGCAAAGTTAGCCTTCGCTTCCTGTCCAGCTTCAAAGTGGGACGGTGTGTTGTCGTTGGATGAACAAATAGAGTTCAAACGATTCCTTCTTGATATGAAAGCGCAAGGACGTCTTGAACCGAATGATATGCTGAAGTTTTATTCGTTCAAGGATAAAGCCACAGGAGCGTTCAACGAGCGTTCTACTTGTCCCCCTTGCGTGAAGAAAGACATCAATACGTTTCTTGAATCAATGAAGGATGTTGAAATAGGTGAATAACTTATCGTTGTAACGAATAATATTCAAAGTATATTTGTTACAGCCAAGCATTGCGATACTACCCCCTTTTGTTTTTGCTTGGCGGCATAAGACAATTGGGGGTATATTTTTTATCGTCGGGAGTATTGAACGGCAGGGTAAAAGACGAATAAGGGCAACTGTGGGATTGTGTTAAAGCCCAATGGTATGACAAAGGAATAAGCCATACGACACACGGAGAGGCAATTCTTCGAAAGATAGATTCCAGACTAACGGACATTGCTGTTCACGTTAGGACACAACAGCGAGAGACTCATTCGACGGAGTAATTATCGCAAAAGTGAGAGTCCAACACATTAAGAAATTAGTGTGCTTGGATACTTCTATCTCTCACTTAGCTCCAGATCTAATCTCGGGAGTAATTAATATACTGAGTGTTTTTTGAATTTAAGAAGTAACAAGAATGAGTAAAGTAACTAATAGAGCAAAGAGAGAATTGTTTAGTCAAATGTTAGACAAGTACAAAGAAAACAATGTAATGTCGTGGCATAACTTTCAAAACGCTCATTTTCGTGTTTTCACACCCAACAAGACAATTGATTTCTACATTAATAGTTTACGTTGGCACGATATAAAAAATAACCTTCGTGGTGACCTTACAACTTTACAAGACTTTTCTTTGCATATTTAAGATACGCACAAATACGTATAGACAATTATAAAAGTTTAGCATAGATTTGCAAAAGTATAATCAATAATCAAATAACAATTTATGAAAACAAAAAGAACGGTGTTCATCTACAACACCAAAGAAACAACGGAACAAGAAGCTAAGTACATTGTCGACATTCTAAACTGTGATGACTCAATGCTATGGGATGAATCAGACCATGACGGAGTAGAAGTCTTTGAAGTACCAGTTGAATCAAATGCAAGTCAAGAAACATTTGAAGAATTTTTAGAAAGAGAAGGCTACGATGAAGGTAGCTTTTCCCAAGAGATATGGGCAGACGGTGCTAGAAAAGGTGCTGAATGGCAAAGAGAACAATTTAAAACTAAATAACTATGGAAAAGAAACAAACTGCGGTTGAATGGTATGCAAATGCCTCACATGAATTAATTGTAAAAAAGAACAACGGTGAAATCACTAACACTGACTTCCTCATTACGCATCATAACTTGTTTTATGAAGCGCAAAAAATGGAGAAAGAGCAAGAGGCTGAGATATTTAAAGAGGCGCAGATATGTGCTGTTAAACACGATGGTGTTTATTTTAAGTATGAGTCTATTGAAGATTATTACAAGAGTAAAGAAGTGGAAGTTGAATCTTCGGATAACAGTAAAGGTCAAGAGTATCAACACGCACTTACTTGGGTAAACGCGCTTAAGTACGCTATTGAAAAAATGAAAGGTTTAGACAATTCAGAATCTGAAGATGCTTTTAGGAAGTACTACAACGAAACTTACGGAGGTGATGAATGATAATTATTCCCGCTCAACTTGAAAGCGTAGGTACGCGAAAGGACAAAACGCTCAAACTAACATTTGGAACGAATGAACTTTCACCTGCGCAAGCGTCAGAACTATTCACAATAGCAAATCAATTTGGTTATCTTGCGTTCAAAGATGAAGACTTTAAGCGCGAAGAACTGGACGCGGTTGAATCATTAAAGAGTGAGTTAGAAGATACGTTAAAGAAGCCCTCACAACGTCTCAGGGGTGTTCTCTTTCGACTATTCGAACAGGACAACGACGGCTTCAAAACATTCTCGAAATACTACGATAGCAAAATGGAGCAACTTATTAACCACTACAAGGGAAAATTAGGGTAGTTCTTATATTTACATTTTAGCACAATAAATTATTGTCAGATATGGAAAGAGACGAACACGGACGATTAAAGAAAGGACACGGTGGTTTGAAGCCTAAGGGCGCACTAAGCAAGAAGACCGAAATGTGGAATCAGTTAGGCGACTATGTGGTAACGCAGGGAGCAGAACGCGCTATGTCGGTTCTTCATTCAATGGACGACGAAGACTACTTGCACCACTACCTTGCGATGCTCGAATACTTCAAACCTAAACAGGCGAGAACCGTTCACGCAGGCGATACCGAAGCGCCTGTTCAAATAATCATCAATGACAAATTATAACAACCAATTCGACAAAACACCGAATGAGTAAAGCAACATTGACATTTGACCTTGACGACAGGGACGACCGTATAGAGTTCGATCGCATGATGAAGTCTCTCGATATGGCAATGGCTTTATGGGAGTTGGATATGAACGGATACAGGAAGTTCACTAAGTACAACGAACGACAAGATGATGCGTATCAAGAAGGAATCGAAGAAGTGTTTGAATACATACGCGGATTACTGCGAGAACACAACATAGACGTTGAACAACTAATCGTATGAACGAAGCACTTGACTGGATGTTCGAAGAACTTTGGAACACACCGAAAGACAAGTGGGAGTGGAATGCAATTTTAAAAAAGGCGAAAGAAATGTGTCACAATAATTCAGAAAACTGTGACACTTTATAATGTGGATTCGTCACAATTGTAGGTTAAATTTGTGACAAAGAACGAAGAACTAAACTTAAAATAAGTAATGAGCGACAACAAATTAAACTTTCTAAAATCACAAATCTCAGCCTTCAACCCAACGTGGACGAAAGAGCAAGTTGAGATGGAAGCAATCAGAATCTACAACGAGGCGAACACTATCGACGACGACGACGAAGGGTGTTTGTATTGTGGTTCATAACATTGTACCTACCTCTTGTTTCAAAGTAGAGTGCCTTGCAGGTGGTCGCGACATTATTGCAAGTAGCTGTGTTAGGTAGTAACAGCAACCGCTAACACAAAAACACCGAGCTAAAGTCGGGTGTTAATTACGAAAATTACGAAACCATTACGAAAGTTACGAAAATGAGCATAAAAGTAAGTATACCAGCTGACTACGCATCGATAAGCGTCAAGCAATACGTTGACTACCACGCAGCGAAGAATGACATTGAGCGCCTTGCGTCCGTGTCCAACTTGAGCAAAGAACAAGCGGAGCAGATTCCTTTCCAACACTTGCCGACACTACTCGCAGCGTTCGAAGGAACACTACTAAACGAAAGCGCGAAGTTCTTCGAGACCATTACAATCAAAGACAAGGACTTCGGTTTCATTCCCGACCTTTACTCAATCAGTATGGGCGAATATGCGGACATAAGCACCTGGGCTTCGGACGTGTCAACTAATATGGTGAAGATAATGGGAACGCTATATCGTCCCATTGACAAACGCGTAGGAACAAAGTACACAATCGTACCACATAGCAAAGCAAACCGCGAACTTGTTGAAGGCTACATTGAGCAGATGACGCTCGAACAATTCAACGGTGCGATGCTTTTTTTTTCGACTTTGCTCAACGAACTAAGCAACACTTCGCTAGACTATTTGGAGAACGAGGTGAAAAAGTTGACGGAGGAATTGACGGAGCAATTGAAGACCGAGACAACCTAAACCAAGTACTTGGACGCTACGGTTGGTATCACTTGTTTATGGAAGCGTGCGGACGTGATATAACAAAGTTGGACGCAATTACGGAAAAAAGCGCGTGGGAAATATTTACATTTATGACTTACCTAATAGACTACAATTATGTCGAACGTACAAAGCTACAACGCGCTCATAGATAGATTCAAGGCATTCGCCTCTGGACACTTTATATTAAAGAGATTCTCTCACGGACAGATTGAGGTATCAGACCTTGAGAAGTTTGGTGAATATCCATTCATGCACGTTGTGCCTTCCAACGTTACTTACGCGAAAGGTATGAAGACCTTCAGTTTTCAGATTGTCCTTGCTGACTTACCACGCGACAAGGAAGACAAGACGGAATACCAACGCGAAGTATTAAGCGACCTTCAACGGATTGCAGAAGACTTGGTTGCTGAGATTACAAACCACCGCGTTTTGTTCGGTGACTTGATTACGGTAAACAATGTAAGCCTTGAACCATTCTTAGAAGAGTTTCAACACACGCTAACAGGTTGGACGATTAGCCTTGATTTGCTTGTTCCTTACTATTGGGACGCGTGCAGTATTCCTGCGGAGTGGAACGATATGTTTGAATCTTCAACAGGTGGCACGGGATCAATTTTAACGTTCATTGATTCAATCACACGCGACGAAAACGGAAACGTTAGTCTTGTAAACGACGAAGCAGAACCTGCTCCGAATTACTACTACGGAACGAATGACGAAGGTGTGCGCGGTTGGTACTTATTGACGGACGAAGTAGGTCTTACTTGCGTAACGCTTCCTTCTTGCCAGACGATTATCGACATCGAAGCGGCAATTGATTTGTTGCAGACTGACGTTACCGACTTGCAGAGCGACGTTTCTTCTTTGGAAACGAACAAAGTACCTTACACAGGCGCAACAGGCAACGTTGACTTAGGTGAATTTGAATTGAAGGCAGGACAGATAGAGTTCGACCAAACACCGACAGGAACAGCGGGAGTGGGTGTTATGCGTTGGAACGACACAGACGGAACGGTTGACGTTGGGTTGAAAGGTGGCAATGTGACTTTACAAGTAGGTCAAGAAAGCGTTATTCGTGTAGTCAACAAATCGGGTTCTAACTTATTAGAAGCAAATTATCAAGCGGTGCGCGTTCGTCTTGTTGCCGAAGGTGGCGCGCAAGGTCAACGACTTGCCGTCGTGTTAGCACTTGCTGATACAGACGCAGACTCAGCAACGACAATAGGTCTTGTTACCGAAACGATTAACAACAACCAAGAAGGATTTGTAACCACAAGCGGTGAAGTAAAAAACATAAACACAACGGGTTCACTTCAAGGTGAAACGTGGGTTGACGGAGACATTCTTTATTTAAGTGGTACTACATCGGGACGCATTACAAACGTGAAGCCTTCCGCACCAACGCACACAATCATTATTGGTTATGTGGTTTACGCTCACGCGAACAACGGAAAGATTTTCGTTAAGGTGGATAACGGCTACGAGTTGGACGAATTGCACAACGTGTATATTGACACTCCTGTAAACAACAACGTTCTAACTTACGAAAGTTCAACAAGCCTTTGGAAGAACAAGACGGTTGCAACGGCACTCGGATACACACCAGTTCCCGAAACACGAACGCTGACGATTAACGGCACAACGCAAGACCTTTCAGCCAATAGAACATTCACGATTGCGACAGGCTTAACGGTAGGCACAACACCAATAACAAGCGGAACGGTAGGTCGTGTGTTGTTCGAAGGAACGGGCAATGTGTTGCAGGAAAGTGCTAACTTCTTTTGGGATAATACGAATAGTAGGTTGGGTATTGGTACGAATGCGCCTGTTTCAACTTTACACGTTCAAGGTAGTTATGCAGGAGGTGACGATAATTTAATACCACAATTAAGATTTCAAAATTCAAACACTACTTCAAGCGTTGAGTTATTTGCTCTTGCAAAAGTTTTAGTAGGAACTGGATTTGGTGGTGGATTTCCTGAAATGTGGTTGCAGGTTAGGAGAGATTCAAGCAATGGCGGTAGCGCAGCACTTCGTGTAGTAAGCAATCATCCATTACAATTATGGACAAACAATAGTGAACGCGTAAGAATCTTCGCTAATGGTAACGTAGGTATCGGCACAACAACAGACGCAGGGTTTAGGCTCGATGTGAATGGAACGGCGAGGGTGAGTGGAACATTTCAATCTACTTATTTAAGTTTTAGAACAGCAGATTCACTCACAGCTATCTATCCAACAAATGATGGATTCACTTTAGCAGCTAATGGAAATGCCTTAAGATTTCAATCAAACACTTTAAGCTCTGCATTATACGGCTATAACTTCATCAATTCAAATGGCACAAGAAGCTGGACTACGGGAACAGGAGGAGATATTTTTGTTCAATCTACATACGCTCCAACAAGTGGCAGCGGAGTCTATAACTTAATTGCATTAAATGAAACTATCAACCAAACGGGTGGCGCGAACGGAATCACAAGAGGTTTGTTTGTCAACCCAACGCTAACAGCAGCGGCTGACTTTAGAGCTATTGAAACAACTGTCGGTAAGGTATGCTTGAATACTACAAGCGGCAATACAATGATAGGCACTACTACCGATGCTGGCTTTAAGTTAGATGTGAATGGGACGGCGAGGGTGAGTGGATTACTTACTCTTGCGAGTAGTGCAAATTTAGCGGGTTCAATCTTATACACCAATCAGGGTGGAGATTCTTCTTCATATTTCAGAAATACATCAAGTAGAACTGTTGTAAATGGAGGTCAAATAACTTTAAGCGGTGGAACAGTAAGCGTTTCAGCTACAACAAACGGAGCGAATTCAGATGCTTCTGCAATCTTTGACGTGCAAAGTACAGTAAAAGGCTTTTTACCTCCTCGCATGACCACAACGCAAAAGAATGCTATTGCTTCGCCTGCGGCAGGGTTGGTTGTTTACGATACAACTTTGGGTAAACTATGCGTTAGAACAGCTTCAGCGTGGGAAACAATAACATCAGCATAATAATTCAAACAATATAAAACAATGGCTAAAATACAACCAATTACTTTTCCTTTAAACGCAGGAACAGCAACAGAGATGAGTGTACTCATTCTCAACTTCGAAACAAGCGCAACCACTTGCACTACCTACTACGAGTTAAAATCAGAGGCTACTGAAGAAGTGCCTGCAAAGGTTTTATCAAATGGTAACTACACGCTAACAGAACAAGAATTCGCAGCGTGGGGTGAAGATAATTCGTGGGTAGAGCAATGCGTGGCAAACGCAATAGGAGTAACAATTTTATCTTTCTAACTATGAACTTAACAGAGGAACACTTGAAGCAGTTAGATGCTTTCATCCAAGAGATGCCTACAAAGTTTGGCTTACCATTGATTCAATTCTTCAACAAGATAAAAGAGGAAAGCGAAAAGGACAATGGCTAACGAACAGAGCGCACCCAACTTCTTCGCTGTAGTGAACGACATGGCTAAACGCTTTGTCGAATTGATGCAGTCTGACTATCGTATGAAACGAAAGGTTGGACGCAACTTCACCAACGCGGTAGCAAGTGGTACGCTCGAAAAGTCTTTGAAATACAGGTTACAAATCAAAGGGCAAAACATCAATGTTTCGGTCTACGCGAAGGGTAAGGCAGGACAATACTTTTTGTTCAGAGAAAACGGTGTCAATGGAACGCAAAAGTCACAAGGTGCGCCATACTCTTTCAAGAAAGGTTCTGGAAGCAAACCCGCGAAAGGTCAAATGTCGCCAATGCAAAAGGCTATCTACGATTGGATGACAATAAAAGGCATTCGCCTTCGCGATAAGTCAAGTGGAAAGTTCAAGAAGTCGACCGAAGAACTTAAGCAACAAGTGGCGAAATTAATAATGTTCAAAGTTCGTCGCGACGGAATCAAGGGGTGGAAAGCATTCGACTACGCATACGAAAACATTTGGGACGAATACGAATCGAAGGTCGTCGCAGCATACGCGAAAGACTTCACCGCAACAATAGAAAACGAATTTAAAGACATTTAAAATATGGCAATTACAATAGACGATCAACCTTACCAATACACACCAATAGGACAACGACTTATTCTCGTTGCATCGAGCGACAACGTGAGCAACGCAGGGTTTCGATACGTGTTCGACTTCGGTTCGTTTCAAGTGAACGTACAACCTAACGCAGCGAACAAAGGGGTGTTGGATTTAGCACCTATCTTTCGCGAATCTTTGCAACACAATCCTTCGTTTTTGACAACGTCAGCGGACACGGAGAACACCAGCGTGGCGTTTATCTCTTGCACGATTAAAGAGGGTTGGTTGGTCGACGGAGTATTCACGGTAAGCGGTAGCGGAATGGCTGACATCGACGACGTGTACGCGTTCCTTGCTGAATATCAAGTGGCTGACGGATATAAGCCAGAC
>Ga0208133_1000918_pt1 | contig 10737 bp, 13 predicted proteins | sample ColrivemetaGS535_FD_187595 | JGI IMG/M metagenome (GOLD analysis project Ga0208133, IMG submission 187595) | Estuarine microbial communities from the Columbia River estuary, USA - metaG S.535 (SPAdes) (version 2) | ecosystem: Environmental > Aquatic > Marine > Intertidal zone > Estuary | place... | reverse complement strand
GCAAGTTCGGCTAGCGTTGGGATTGATAAATTGAAAACCTTTACCATTTAATCCATCTGAAAATTCTAATTCAGTGCCGAATAAGTATAGTAACGATTTATTATCTACTAAAATTTTTACTCCATTGTGTTCTGCAAGCGTATCCGCCGGCTGCTGTTCGGTATCAAATGAAAGGTCGTATGATAGTCCACTACACCCACCACCTTTTACAGATACTCTGACGTATGGGGTTTTGAATCCACTTTCTTCAATTAGTGAATTTAGCTTTTTTGCTGCTCCTTCTGATACTGTTACCATTATGCATATTTTAAACCAAAGAATTCATAGTTTTTATGTACTGATACTTCATCACCTGCTTTAATTGCAATATCTTCATCTTCGTAAATTGCAGAAACAGGACATTCTGGAACACATGCTCCACAATTTATACAAGTATCAGGATTGATATACATTTGCCCACCGGGAAATGCTGCTCTACCATCTCTTTCAATTTCACCACCTGAACCTTCCATATCGATAGGTCCGTGAATACAATCAACTGGACACGCACTTGCACATGCAGTATCCATACAATCAACACAAGCCTTACCAATGATAAAACTCATAATTTATATTTTTTTATTTTTAGATTCCTTCAAGGATTAATTCCTGTAATCCTTGCTTTTGTCTATAATCTTTTATTGCTTCCTTTATCGCATCTTCTGCCAATACTGAACAATGTATCTTAACTGGTGGTAGGGATAGTTCCTCTACTAATTCCATATTATCCATTTTGATTGCATCATCTATTGACATTCCCTTCAACCATTCCGTTGCTAGGGATGATGCTGCTATTGCAGAACCACATCCAAAGGTTTTAAATTTAGCATCAGTTATGATATTATCATTAACTTCTATTTGTAATCTCATTACATCACCACATTCTGGTGCACCTACTAAACCTGTACCTACATTTTTTTTAGCCTTATCTAACGTACCTACATTTCTAGGATTATTAAAATGGTCTATTACTTTATCTCCGTATGCCATATTATCTTATTTACTATAAATATACGAATAACTACTCAGAAAAACAACTTTATAATGAAAACCTGCTTCCTATTGTGAAGTTATACGATGGGTTTTGATTAAACCCAGTATCCCCTATTCCGAGTACTCCTAGATTTACTTTAAATCTTCTAGAAAGGTTAAAATCAAAGTTACTTCCTATAATGTAGTTATAAGTTTCCACTCCCATTACTGTTTTTGACTCAACCATATACAAAGACCCTAAATTTGACCAAGCAAACATCGGTGAAATAGTAACTCTCTTAGTAACAAAAGGTTTTGTAACAAAAGCTGTTGCAATTTGTGCTAAACTTGTATTACCTTCTGCAAAAGTACCTGCAAAAGTAAGAGCGTAACCGCCTACTATACCTTTCGGTCCTAATAGTACAATACTATTTGTTACGTTAGGGCTAAATATACCGAACATACTAGCTGCTGATACACTGCTAGAAAGAATCATTATAGGTTTGTAATCCTGGTCTAAAAAGATCTTAGAGTAGTTAAGAGATAAGTTAAATTGCTGTAAGTTATCCCATAACATAAAGGTAGCTCCGTAAGATTCAGAACCTGTTAAACTGCTCTTAGATACTCCTACTGTCATCATATTAGTAACTGTACCGTCAGGTGTTAATCCAGATGCAATGTTAGCACTAACTAAGGGAGGATTTATTGGGCGTTTCTTCTCTTCTTTCTTTTTTTCCTCTTTTTTCTCTTCCTTCTTTTCTTCCTCTTTTTTCTCTTCCTTACTTTCTTCTTTGCTTTCCTCTTTTTTTTCTTCAGATTTTGATTCTTCTTTCTTTTCCTCGCTCTTAGATTCAGTTTTTTTCTCTTCAGTCTTATTTTCAGATTTAGTCTCAGTCTTAGTTTCTGTTTTAGTTTCGGATGTTGAGCTACTAGATGAACTACTACTTGATGTAGACCCACCGCTTGCAGGTGGTGGTGTAGAAGCTGGTGGTGGTGGTACGTTTGCTGCGGTGGCTGCAGCATTAGATGCAGATGCGGCGGCATTAGAGGCTGTTGCAGCTGCTTGTGTAACTGTGCTTTGTATAGTTTGAGCTACTGCTGGCGGGAGTGGACATGGTATTGCAAAGATTGATGCTACCCATAGGTTTACTTCCCCGCTTTGGAACTGAGCGTAGCTAAAGATCTTTGATTGTCCTCTTATAATTACTACTACTCCTGTAGAGTTAAGTGGGATATTAACGATATATACCTTAGAGTCACACGGATCTAGGTATGTTTGCACAACAGACTGTGCCTTCAACTGTAAAGTTGTACATAAGGTTACTAATACTATTAGTCCTACTATCCATTTTCTCATTTAACAGGGTTAGTTTATGTTAACGTACCCTATAACCTATCTTAGTGGAACTATGTATTATTTGTAACTTTTCTTATTTCTTATTATTAAAATTTAAAATTTGTACCAATCATAACCATTATGGGGTTGTCTTTTTTGTAGCCAACCGATTCTGATAATTTATCCCAGGTAGTATTGTATCTAATATTAGTATTCAATACAAACCTCTTAGTTATTTTCCAATCAATAGATGTACCGTAGTACAAATCCAAATTAAAATCATCTACATATGCTAAATCCGATTCAGTACCGTCTTTGAATACTTTGTAGATATCACTCATTGCAAATACCTGTGGTGATATATTCACCCTTTTTGTTTTAAATGTATAAGTATACATTACCATACCCCTGTAGCTTATCTCACTTGACGCTGGCATCTGTGGGTATATTAAATCTAAAAAATCGCCGTTAGCGTCTACCGTATACTTACCCTGCCATTCACCTTGATATGTTCCCCAAAATGATTTTGATGCAATCACACTATAACCAAATGTACCCATCTTTTTAGTTCTGAATACATCTATAAATGATAGTGTAATATCTTTTTGGAAATCAAAATCTGTTGAATAAAAGGACTGTAATGTAGTAGTTCTCTTTTCTGTATTTCTACTAATACCGTAACCTGCACCGTAATAGTTCCATATAGGGTTTATTGATGTTGCAAAAGTATGACTCCACTTACCATTCATAGATGATTTATGGTACCCTAGGTTAAGAGTAGTCGATACCTGTTTTCCAATTATACCGACTGATAGGTTTGATGATGAAAGAACATCCTTTGAAAAATTAACATAAGACTGTAATATACCTACATCATTCCAATCATCACTTTCGCCAAATAGTTCTTTTGCTGATAGTTGTAATGTATCAGGTTTCTGTATTTGTGCGATTGCTGCGAATCCTGTACATATTAACAGTCCTAAAAGTACTAATTTTTTCATTACAGATTAAATTTATTACCTATTGCTATATTATTCATTAATCCAAACTTCGGATTAGTGTTAATATTTCCTCTATAAGAGACCTGTAGTGTAAATTTTTTACTAATATTATACCCAATAGATGCTCCTACTAATGCATTAAATGTTGGGTCTATCTTTCGATTTCCTAATCCCATATCCCAGTACATGTGTGAATAGCTTAGTAAGACATCTGGTGTAATACTAAACTTACCTGTAGTGTAGGGTCTGTTCAAAAAGACCATTATAGAAGGTGCTCCTGTCCACATTGGAGGTAGAGAATCGGTTATTTGGCTGAAAGTATTTGATGTATTTATGCCAAATCCTTTATTCCACTTTCCTTTGTATAATTTTACATAAGTTAGTGTAGTAGTCCTATTGGTACCTACTTGAGTATAAGAAAGGAATAAATTATTATTACCTTTACCTACAAAACCGGATATCCCGTATTGAGAACCGTCTGTGGTCATAAATCCATTACCTCCGTAAGAGAATACACCATTTAAAGACTGTTTACCAGCTCCAATAGAAACTCCTTGTAGCCATCCACCGACATATGTAGGTTTTTGTAAAAATACTAAGTCGGAAGATGTTAAGAAGGCATTTGGTTTTACTACTGATCCTTTTTGACCAGGAGGTGGTGGGGGCGGTTGTAGGTTATTAACCTGCATCTGCATCTCTCTATTTTTAGCATCCTGGGAGTATACAAAAACCGGTATTAACAGTAATATGGTTAATAGTTTTTTCATTATTTAGTAAATATTCCTTTTTTAATCATTCTATCTAAAATACGGGCACAGGCTATATCTAAGGCTTTCTTAGTAGAGATGGATATTGTAGATTGGTTAAATTTAACTTCATCTACTGCTGCATCGGATAGTAATGTTAATTCTCTTGTTGTTGTAGCTTCTCCTAATCCGGAAGCACTGAATACTACTCCAGTTTCTGCATCTGTAAATCTAGCTTGTAGACCTAAACGGGTTACTACCATATTCTTTATACCGTCTTTTAAGTTTACAGTTTCATCTTCTGAAATTGAGTAGTCGTATACTTCTATAGTCACAAAGTACTTAGCCAGGTTAATTTTACCTCTACCGTCTAGCTTATTTTCAGATATTCCAGATTGACTAGCTTGAAATTGCTTTACCATACGGTTTTTAATCTCAGTTTTGTCTTCTGTAAACTTAAATCGGTTAAGATTCTCTAAATACTCCATTGTAATATTAGCTACACCAAGTCCTACTCTTTTCTCCTTCAATTCAGGATACATTTCGTAGACTTCATCACTAATACCTGCTTTTAGAATCTGAATAGGTATTTGAGGGCCTTCGTAATCTAAGAATCGACTAATATCGATTGCAGTTTCGAATGATGCCTTGTATTGCTCAGTTTGAGTTTTTCCTACCGTTTGAGCAACAGCCGCAACACCGCTTAATAAAAAGCAGCCTAATAATATACTTAATTTTTTCATACATTTTTACTTTTTTGGTCCATCATACCACCAACTGCGGGGGTCATGTGTGTAGTAGCCGTCAATTCGTACCATTAACTCATCTGATACTACTTGTAACTTCTCTTCTTGGCCTAATGCCATTCCGGCTAGAAAGTAAATCTGTAAGCTTAGTGCAAAGCACATCCACCCCATTATAAATACTATAGCAGCATGTGCTGCAAAGTCCTTTAATTTTGTAAACATCTTTTTCATATACATTTTTTTTTAATTGTTAACTTATTACCATTTTGGATCTTCTTCTTTAAATTCATCACCTTCTTTCTTCTTAGGTTTTACTACTACTGCTGGTTTTTCTACAACTCTTTCTCTTTCGATAATTTTAGTTGTTCCGCCACTAGCTGCTTGAGACTGTTGGTTAGAGTTGGTGATATTAATTACTGGAGCTGCTTGTTGTACCGGGGCTGGTTCATCACCACCTCCTGTAATCTGAGTCACTCCCCATGTACCAAGACCCATGATTGCGGTCGTTGCTACTCCGATAATTGTCTTTTTTAATCCAGACATTGTACCGTCGTTATGTTGTTCTATTTCTTCTGACATTTTGTAAATTATTTAATTGTTAATGGATATTTTGCTTCTTTACCGTTCACATCTATGATAATAAAATCATAATAGTTTTTAGGTAGTCCTGTTAAATCGTAAGTCTTATATGTTGTTTCATCTGTTGCGGTGAAGCCTTCTTTTTTAACAGGAATTTCTTTACCAAAAGGTATAATCTGTATTGAGTATTTAGCACCAGGTGTTGTTTCTAGTAATACCTTTACTGTTTTTTCTTCCTGTATGATTGACTTTATTGATGTTGATACAGACTTTACTCCTAAATCAATCGCTGTTGGTTCAGGTAAGTCCATCTTAGAACAGCCTAAGACTATTAAAGTTACTAAAAAACCTAATCCAAGTATTTTATTTATTTTTTTCATAATTAAAAGTTATTATAGCCGGTTAATTTAATTTGAGTTGTATTTAAGTTAATCCCTAATTGCGTTCCATTAACAGCACTTGCGTCCATTGTAGGTGATACTTTAACAGAAGTTAAAATATTTACTCCATCTCCTATTGTAGAAAACTTTAATTTGAATGGGACTGCGTTTCCGTTATATGGATTCTTTTTCTGGTTATCTATAGCTCCAAATTTTACTTTACCGCTTTTTGAGTTAGCAAAAATATACCAACCGTCTGGTAATTCTGTTTTTATTTCGTCAAATTTAATCTTAGCTGGGTCATATTCAAACTGTAATTGAATACCGCCAATACTTGCTCCTTTTGTGTCTATATTGACTGGTATCTCTAATGTATTAGAAGTAACTGTTATGTTAGTCAAATTAACATCTATAGAAGTTACATTTACACTTGTGTTTATAAAATTAGTAGCATTTGAAGCCATTGTTCTAAATGCTGAGTTGGTTATTAAACTAGTTACTGCGTTTGTCTGTAATGTTGTAGTATTTCCTGTTACTTTAGTTACCTGTGATGAGTGAGAGCGGTTAACATCCCCCCATACTAGGTAACTTAAGTCTAATATTTGGTTTGAATTAGCTGCTCCAGTTGTGAACTTAAACTTAGGTATTGTTATTGTATTCCAGTTTGTAGGTGTAATAGCAGCCCAGCTTGCATCGACAGAAGGGTCAAATGTAAATTCTGCTTTAAAACTGTATTCAGTAGAGCTTGAAGATCTAATAAATGGTAGGAATGTAGAAGAATTATCTCCTAACTTACTAAGAGTAGAAGGAATTTTATATTGAGCCCATGTGTTATCGTTACTTAAGAATTCTACAGGTCCTGAGTATAAATCAAATAGCTGAAAGCCTTTAACCATACTAGGTGTTGTACCTGTAGGATACTCTCTCATATCCACATATAAAGTAGTATTATTAGTACCTATTGATACGTAAGCCCATTCAACTTCTCCTCCTCTTGTATTTGCAGATACTGTATTCCAGGTTGGTAAAGACATCCATCCGTTAGTCCCTACTGTGTATTGTGCTGGTAGCATTACAAGAGTGTCTAAACCTGCTACCTGTGCAAGTAATCTTGGTAAATCACCAGCATCTATTGTCTTATTGCGGTTAATATCTGCTGCGTAGTATGATTGACCACTCTGTAATATAGTACCGGCAGAACCGTCTAATCCCATTGTTTGAAATTGGTTTTGAGCAGTTGTAAAGTCAGAAATTGTTATTGCATTATTATATGTAGCATATAGTTTATCCATCTCTTGCATTACATATACCTCATAAGTGGTATTTGCTGCAAGTTGAGTCTGGTTGATATCTACTTTACCGTCTGATAGTACATTGAATAATTGACCTGTGTTTGTTGTAGTATTTTTAAATGATACTTTTAAGCTTGTAACATTAAGTAAGTTAGAATTAACATCTACTTTTGCAGTTACAAATTTTCCTATATTTTGGTCAAGTACTGGTTCGATAGATAAAGGTGCTTCTTGGAAAGTAGCATCGTATACGCCTTGTGCGTTCCAGCCAGCTACGAAGTTTAATTTAATTGGGTTAAATATTGTAGCAGTTGAAGTTTCTTTTAATTTGAATCTTACTACGATTAATCTATCATAACTGGTATATGGCATCCCACTAGCGGTTGCCCATGTTAGTGTAGATCTTAAAATTGCATTTGATGATGTAGCGTTGTACGAGTAGTTTATTTGACCGAATACCGTATTACCGTTTGTAGAAGCGGCAGCAGTTGCATTAGTATTTACAGCAGTATATCCCGGATAAGGTTGATATGAAATCTGTATATTAGATCCTCCTGGTAAAATTCCTCCATTTCCTCCTGTACCTGTATGGTTTACTGATATAATATCAAAGTTAACATAGTCATATTGAAAGTCAAACATTAACTGACGGGTAGTTGTATTCCCATTACCGTTAGCTTGTACTACTACGTCAAATTGATCTCCTCTACCAATAGTTGTACCGTCGATAGCCGTAGTTACCTTAGTAGTAGGTAGTTTAAGTTTAATAGGTGTTTGACCTACAGCAGTTAATGTTGTAAATAAAGATAAAATTACTAAAAGTTTCTTCATTATAAAAGTTGGTTTATTATTCCTTCACAAGTTTTCTTCAAAGCAGCAGAGATGTCTGAATCAGATATCTTTCCTCCTTTGTCAAGAATAACAACAGTCGTAGTTAATGTCTTCGCCTGTTCTTTTATAATAACGCTTTTCTTTTTCTTCCCGTTTTCGAATAACGTACCTCTTGCTATAATCTCTGTTATATCAGAAGTCTTACCATAGACAGCTATCTGCATACTAACTTTCTTTACGTCAAAGTATAACAGTTCTACCTGTATACTCTTAGTAGCAGATGGTGTTAAATCATAACCTTTATCTTGTATCATTTCTTCTAGTATATTCTTTATACCAAAAGAAAGATCTCTACTTCCTGCATGAGGTCCTACCTCAATTTTATTTTCTACTGATTCTATTTTTACTGTATTTTGTGAATACAGGTTATTACTTAGAATAAGTAAGAAAACTGCTAATATAAGCTTCATAAGTGTATCTTGAGTTAGTTAGACTACACAACGATTCTTACGAAACTTTTAATCTAATATAAATATCGGGGAATTGGCTTTAATTATAGCAAGTTACTCCATAACTGTACCATGTAACTGTTCCGTAGGATTGGGAAATGCTTCCTTCTACCGCACAAATTTGTATGTTTTGGTAAGCACCTACAGATTGGGTTAAAAACGCTCCTTGTCCGCTAGTATAGTAAATAAGACCTCCTTGGTAACCACCCTGTATTACGTGTAATTTAGCGTTATACTGTACAGAAGGGGCTGGGTATACCGGTGAAGGAGTAACTGGTGCTGGAGTAGTTGGTGCTGCAGTTGGACTAGCTGTTGGACTAGGTGTGACAGGTGCAGCTGTAGGGCTAGCTGTTGGGCTAGGAGTAACAGGTGCTGCAGTCGGAGCAGCTGTTGGACTAGGAGTAGTCGGAGCCGGAGTAACTGGTGCTGGTGTAGGAGATGTAGATGGTGGGGATACAGGAGCGGCAGTTGGACTAGCTGTTGGTGCTGGGGTAACTGGAGCAGCTGTTGGTGCTGCAGTAGGGGCGGCAGTTGGTGCTGCAGTCGGGGCGGCTGTAGGGGCCGGAGTCGGTACTATTGAGTAAGTAAAAGTATCTTCCGTACTACATTTACCTGTGCTCTTTATGTATAGTATATTATATAGTGTATCTACTTCTACATAATAACCGTCTACTAATTGCTGTCTTGTAACTCCCGTTACTAATAAGTTAGGGGCAGATACAGAAGTATGATAAATACTGAAAGGCCCTGTTGTGGACCCTGCAGTTATTATTTGTACTTTGAGTGTTCTATTTGCCATCTTTTAAGACTTATTTTATTCTTGTGGCGCTAGTGATTCATCTTGTGTAGGTGATCCGATACTAGGTGCTGCGCCTCCTCCTCCGCCGCCGCCGCCTCCTGAAGGAGCACTAACTGGTGAAGGTGTTACTGGTGCTGCTGCCGGACTAGGAGTTACAGGAGCTGGATAACCTGGTGCTGGTGTTACACCACAGTATTGTAAGCATTCAGCTTCTGATACGTAAATTCCTGCTCCAGGTCCTACATAAGTACAAACGGTACTCAAACAATCCCAGCTAAGAACAGCTGATACCGGTGAAGGAGTAACTGGTGCTGGTGTAACCGGAGCTGGTGTAACCGGAGCTGGTGTAACCGGAGCTGGTGTAATAGGAGCAGGAGTTACAGGACTAGGAGTTACAGGACTAGGAGTTACAGGAGCTGGTGTTACAGGAGCTTCTGTTGGTGAAGGAGTTATTGGACTAGGAGTAACCGGGGCAGGAGTAACAGGAGCAGCTGTTGGACTAGGTGTTACCGGTGCGGCAGTCGGAGCTGCTGTTGGTGCAGGTGTTACAGGAGCTGCTGTTGGACTAGCTGTAGGAGATGCTGTAGGTGCGGCTGTAGGGGCCGGAGTCGGTACTACTAAATTAGCTGATCCAGAATTACCACATATTCCTGAGCTCACTATATAGAAGCTATTTACGCCGTCTGGTACGTTAGAAAAAGTTAATCCAGCTAATACCTGAGTACGGGTGTAGTTTATACTCCCTAGTATATTAGCTGCATCTACCGATGTATGGTAGATATTGAACGGACCTGCGTCAATTCCTATTGAAGTTCCTTGTACCAGTACTGTTATTGCCATCTTTGTTTATTTAATATAACGATTTCTAATAAATAGTCAAACTTTATTTTAATTACGGTTCATTACAGTATTGCTGACATTCAGCTTGTGATATGTATACACCTTGTCCTGGTCCTATATAGACACAATTTCCATTTACACAATCCCAATCAAATGACGTAGCGGTAGGAGCTGGAGCAGTTGGGCTAGGAGTTACAGGAGCTGGTGTAGCTGTAGGTGCTGGAGCTTGTGCTTCACAGGTTAGTAAACAAGCAGCTTGCGATACATAAATTCCTCCTGTTCCTACATATGTACAAACTCCATCAATACAGTCCCATGCATAAACTGGTGCGACTGGAGCAGGAGTTACAGGAGCTGCTGTTGGACTAGCTGTTGGTTCTGGAGTCGGAGCAGGAGTTACAGGAGCTACTGTAGGGCTAGCTGTAGGAGATATCGTAGGAGCAGGATATGGAGCTGGTGTTACAGGAGCTGCTGTAGGACTTGGAGTAGGAGCTGGTGTTACAGGAGCTGCTGTAGGACTTGGAGTAGGAGCTGGTGTTACTGGTGCTGCAGTTGGACTAGCTGTTGGACTAGGAGTAACTGGTGCAGCTGTTGGACTAGCAGTAGGTGAAGGTGTTACAGGAGCTGCTGTAGGACTAGCTGTTGGACTAGGAGTAACTGGTGCGGC
>Ga0208133_1000917_pt1 | contig 10755 bp, 27 predicted proteins | sample ColrivemetaGS535_FD_187595 | JGI IMG/M metagenome (GOLD analysis project Ga0208133, IMG submission 187595) | Estuarine microbial communities from the Columbia River estuary, USA - metaG S.535 (SPAdes) (version 2) | ecosystem: Environmental > Aquatic > Marine > Intertidal zone > Estuary | place... | reverse complement strand
TGGAAATCAATCGTTGGTTAATTGGGCGAATACTAACAAATACATAATACATTCAGAATTGATTAGGTATTGTGAAAAACTAATATTAGGCGAATTTGAAGTTATAGAAGCTATAATGATTTCAAATTTAGCAGATAATGTGGTGTTTATGGTTAGCGATAAAAATGTAGCTGATACATTGGATAAAGCTATGAAATATTTCTTAGAAATAGAAGAATATGAACAATGTGCTAAAATTCAAAATTTATTAATACTTATTTCCAATAGAAACAAAAGTATTAAAAACGATGGAAGAGCAATTAAAAAAACTAATTTACAAAATTAAAGAATCATTGAAGCAAATAGATTCGGATGGCGTAAACCACCCTTTATTAGATGATATCTACGATTATTGTGAAGAAATGGATGATATTATTTATTCTCAAGAAGATGACGGAATAAGTATATCTGACTATATGGATTAAAATATAAATAAATGAATAAGTTACTTTTGGGATTTGTCTATGGACTCATAGCACAAATATTAACTTTTTTGCAACTGCAGGGAAGTATAAAATATAATTGGTATGAACGATATCCATTTATCGTATTAGGTATGGCAATACCAATAAGCTGGTTATATATAAAATCAGTAGAATATTTCGTATATGGCTTTAATGGTGATATTTGGCCATCCCGTCTTATAGGATTTGGGATTGGTATAGTTGTATTTGCTCTGATGAGTTTCTTTTTATTCAACGAAGCTATTAATCTAAAAACGTTTGTTTGTTTGATATTGGCTTGTGGAATTTTAGGAATACAAATGTTTTGGAAATGAGAAAGCTAGATTTGGTAAATGTGGGAGATGAATTATATGAAGTAATTCGTAGAATTCCATACCAAAAATTTAATAAAACTTTAGAAGGGGATGCCGCTAAACATTTAAGAGAGTGGATTGGATGCGAAAAAATATTAAAAAGTACGCAAACGAATGAATATTTGTTTGTAAACTTAATAGAAGAAGCTAAGTTATCCGATGAATAATTTGGTAATTACAAATAATTTTTATATATTTGTATCAACAAACGAAATAAAAACAAAAATTAAATTAAATTATGGCAAAACAATTGTTATTTGAAAACGATGCGAGAGTAAAGTTAAAAGCTGGAGTTGATTCATTAGCTAACGCTGTGAAAGTAACTTTGGGACCTAAAGGTAGAAATGTAATTATTGGTAAATCATTTGGTTCACCTCATATTACCAAAGATGGTGTAACTGTAGCAAAAGAAATCGAATTAGAAGATGCTGTTGAGAATATGGGAGCTCAATTAGTTAAAGAAGTTGCATCTAAAACTGCTGATTTAGCAGGAGATGGTACAACAACTGCTACGGTATTAACACAAGCTATCTTTTCGGATGGTATTAAAATGGTTACCGCTGGAGCAAACCCAATGGATTTAAAGCGTGGTATTGATAAAGCAGTTATCGAAGTGGTGAACGAACTTAAAAGAACATCACAAAAAATTAACACTAACAAAGAAATTGAGCAGGTAGCTACCATTTCAGCAAACAATGATTCTGAAATAGGTAAGATGTTAGCTGATGCAATGGAGAAGGTTGGTAAGGATGGGGTTATTACCGTTGAAGAAGCCAAAGGAACTCAAACTGAAGTTAAGACGGTAGAGGGTATGCAATTTGATCGTGGATACCTTTCACCATATTTTGTAACTAATCAGGAAAAGATGGAAGCTGAATTAGAAAAACCTTATGTACTTTTGTATGATAAGAGAATTAGTTCAATGAAAGATATTATCAATATCTTAGAATCAGCTGCACAAACTAATAGACCTTTATTAATCGTAGCCGAAGATATCGAAGGGGAAGCATTGGCTACATTGGTAGTAAATAAAATGAGAGGCTCACTTAAAATTGCAGCAGTTAAAGCACCAGCATTTGGTGATAGACGTAAAGAGATGTTAGAAGATATAGCTATCTTAACAGGTGGAACTGTAATATCTGAAGAAAGTGGATTGACATTAGAAAAGGCTACATTAAAAATGTGTGGAACTGCTGATAAGATTAGTATTGATAAAGATACTACAACTATTATCAATGGTGGTGGAACTACTGAAGCAATCAAAGCACGTATTGATACAATCAAAGGGCAAATTGAACGTAGTACATCGGATTATGATACAGAAAAATTACAAGAACGTTTGGCTAAATTAAGTGGAGGTGTAGCAATTATCTATATTGGAGCATCAACTGAAACTGAATTAAAAGAGAAAAAAGATAGAGTAGATGATGCTTTACACGCAACTCGTGCAGCTGTTGAGGAAGGTATTGTCATTGGAGGTGGTATCGCTTTAGTAAAAGCAAGTGAGGTATTACTCAATACTGAATTCCGTGATAGATTAGAAAACGCTGACCAACAATTGGGAGCTAATATTATTCAATCAGCAATTCATTCACCATTCAGAACTATCATTTTAAACGCAGGTGGTTCTCCAGATGTAATTATTAATAAGGTAAGAGAAACGGGCGGTAACTTTGGATTCAATGCGAGAACGGATGAATATGTGGATATGATTGAAGCAGGTATTATTGACCCTACTAAGGTGACTCGTTTAGCATTAGAAAACGCAGCATCGGTAGCCGGATTATTACTTACAACCGAATGTGTTGTAGCTGAAAAGAAATCAGAAAAGGATTCAGCACCACAAATGCAGATGCCTCCAATGATGTAATCGCATTAAGAGTTATTATAATATAAGGGGGGATTTTCCCCCTTTTTATTTGGCAATATCGAATATTTTTCGTATCTTTGGTTATATAAAAATTGTAAAATATGGTATCTAAATCAGAAATTAACGAAGGGCATTATTTAGAATTATTGGATAGGCTGTACATATTAACCGAAAACTTGCACAACCATTGTTTACAACATCCATTAGCTGAATATGACGAAGAAATTTATAATTCAATCGAAATAGCTTTGGAAGCAACATACGATGCATATCAATTAGTAGGAAGTAAAGAATTTGAAAATGAAGATGAGAATAACTCACATTAGTGATACACATAATAAGCACAACCAACTTAATGGATTGTTGCCAGGCGGTGATTTGCTTATTCATAGTGGGGATATTTCTTCATTGGGTAGGGAAACTGAAGTTAAACGATTTGTAAAATGGTTTAATGATATAAACAACTATACTAATAAAATATTTATTGCCGGCAATCACGATATGACCTTTGATAGAGAACAATTGTTGAGAGATAAATTGGCACACTTTGAAGGTAGAACTGAATATGATACGGAATGTGCCGAAGGTAAGCCAGCTTGGTTAGAAGAATTATTGGGAATCCATTTACATCCAAATGTATTTTATTTAGAGAATAATTTTATAGAAATTGACCAAATAAAAATATGGGGGTCACCTATCACGCCATCTTTTGGATATGGATGGGCATTTAATAAAGATAGAGGATACGATATAAATCAAATATGGAACCAGATACCAAATGATACTGATATTGTAATTACTCACGGACCGATTCATAGCTATTGTGATAGAACTGACAGAGGTGGGTTGAATGTAGGATGTGAGCAATTGTATCACCGATTGAATGAGGTTCAACCTCAATTACATTTTTCAGGCCACATCCACGAAGCATATGGATATAGGCAGACTAAATGGGGATATGCGTTTAATGGATGTAATTGTGATTTGAGTTATTTAGTAAATAATAAACCAATGACATTTGAATATGATTTTTTGAAACGAGATATAGTAGAATTTTTAATGTAATGAAAAAAATAATGATAGTACTAATGTTATTGGGAGTGATAACATTAGAAGCAAAACCAAAGTATAGAATACATACTTGGATTTATAATGGTGAAAAGTATTACCAACCACAGAAAAAAGTATGGTATAAAACTGATTATTTTTATTTACCATTTAAAATATGGAAATCTGGTGATTATCCATTAAAGAGTGAAAATGAAGCAATGTGGATTATTCAAAATTGGCAAGATGATTATCAATCAAATCGAGATTATAAACATTCAGAATTCATAAAAGTAAAATGAAAAAAAATAAAATATATTTGTATTTAGATGATGTTCGAATTCCAACAGAAGGTAAGTGGGAAGTAGTTAAGAATTATGATGAGTTTATAGCTCATATTAATTTGAATGGATTAGAAAATTATGAACTAATTTCATTAGACCACGATTTAGGTGAAGCTGCTATGGTTGAATATTATAGTAATGTTAAACCAAATTATGAATTGGATTATAAAAGAATTGATGAAAAGACTGGTATGGATTGTGCTCGTTTCTTAGTTGCTGAAGCTATGAATAAAAAAATACAATTACCAACTGTATATGTTCATTCGGCTAATCCAATTGGTTCTGCAAATATTATAGGATATATTAACAATTATTTCAGAAATAATAAATTGCCAGAAATATGTACAAAGGTAAATATAGAGCACACTTATACTGAATTTTTATCTGAAGAGGAAAGACATAGACGATATAATATTATGAAACAATATAAACAATAAGTTATGGATATATTAAGTGTACTCGCAATAGTATTGGTAGTATTTGCAGCTTGGATTTGTTTCGAAGCATGGAGAGCACCTTTAATGCGAGAAAATGAAGATGGTAGCTGGACAACTATTAAACCACAAAGAAAACTATTTAAAAAACAAAAATCAAAAACAGCTGGCTCATACGAAGATTTAGAAAAATTAGGTAGAGGTCGTTCAAAACATTAATTATGGAAACACAATTTACAAATACATTTTTTGATTCACTCAAAAGATTATCAATGCAACAAACTTGGTGGTATAAAACATATTCGGCTATCCGATATGATATTCCGCATTTTATTAAAAACATTTACCGATTCCGAAAAGAATTGTATTCGCACGATTGGTGGGATTATCGTTTTACATTAGATATGTTAGAGCGCTCCTTAATTATTATGGAAGCTGGATTGAGTAAGAAAGGAATTGAAGTTAGTGAATCGCGTGAGCCAAAACTAAAAGCAATTCGTAGAACATTGGAATTACTTAAAAATAGTAGAGAGGATAATTTTGTAGAAAGAGCTGAGGCTGAATTAGGTGAATTGATTTTATCAGATTGGCTATTCGAAGAAACTGAAGATGGGTTACATAGATTAATCGATAGTGAAACTCAAAAAGATAAAGCTCACAATCGTAGAGTATATAAACGTGGAGTTGCTATTGAGCAAGCTGAATGGAATGAACTATGGACAATTATTAAAGGAACTAAAAACTCAATGAAGTATGGTGAAGAATACGATGGAACTGATTTGAGAGGTTGGTGGGATTAAAATGATAAATGAAACGAGTAACAATTATAGCCGTTTTAGTTATGCTAGGCATAACTTCAATAGCACAAATCAAAAATGGTTTACCGGTTGGTACAATAACCGATGATGTATTAACCACCGATACCGCTTTAAATAAGTTTATGTTATATTGGATAGGTAAACCATATAAGTTGGGTGGAAATAGTGAACGAGGTATTGATTGCTCTCAATTTAATAAACGATTGTATAAAGATGTTTATAATAAAGGATTGGGTGAAGTAGCATATAAACAATGGGCACAAACCCAAAGAATTAAAAAGGATAGTTTAGGTGTGGGTGATTTGGTATTTTTTATAAGCAAAGCATCTCCGAGCGGATGGCATACGGGAGTTTTTATTGGTAACACGTATTTTATACACGCAGCTAATAAGTACGAAGGTGTAAAGATAAGTAGTTTAGAAGAACCCCGATATAAAAAGGCAATTAGAGGGTATGGTAGATTAAAAGAATAATTTGGAAAATCCAAAAAGTTTTAGTAACTTTATAATATAACGAAACAAAAAGAAAGGAGGACACAATGGCTTTATTTAAAGAACTCAAAGAGTTAAAAGAAAAATTAAAGTATTACCAAGAAATGGTACCTGTAAATAATATGGGTAAATGGAGCAGAAGTGTTGCCATTGAAAGTTATAGTAAAAAGATTTCTAATTTAGAAAACGAAATTAAAAAATTAAAAGAAAATGACAAAAAGTAAAAAAACTAATGTAAAAGCACATAAGTTAAAAGCAAATACTAAATGGTTTGTATCCAATAACACAGCACAAAAGAATGTGGATGTTATTAATGTATTACCATTTTTAAAAGTATGGTATAGTAACCGATATTTTTTAGAAACGGGCGTATTCACTCCGGCATTTGGAGTAGCAGTAAGTTGGTTAAAGTGGAATTACTATTTCACAATTCAGAAAGCATATTAATATAAATAAATAAGTTATGGAATTACAAATTACAAAAGAAGAGTTAGTAGAAAAGTTACAAAACGAAAGCGTTAGTGTAACATTCACAAAAGCCGATGGTAGTGAACGTACAATGTTATGTACAAAGATGATTACCAAAATCCCCGAAGCACAGCATCCTAGAACTGATAAGGTTGTAAGGTTAGATGAAAACGGAAACGTAGTTGAATCAGATTTGATTACCGTATTTGATTTGGAAAAGGAAGGCTGGAGAAGTTTTAATTTTAGTAAAGTAAAATCTATTGAATAGATGGAAACAAAGGATGAATTAGAAATTGAAAATTGGCAAGATATACTTTGGCGAAGTATGAATACCATACGTCCTACAAATACTACAATCGATTCATTATACGATGATTTGGATGCGCTAGCTGCTAAGATGAATGGATTGAATCCAATTGTTTTTAAGAACCCTGAAAAGTTAAATGGTAAAATTGAAATACGTGGCAAAGCATATGAAGTTACATTCATTGGTAGAAATTTATCAGTAAAAGAAAGTAATTGGACATGGGTATTAACTGAAATCGAAGCAAATATTGAGCACACATTATCAGTATTAAAATATCCACAAACCGATGGGTATGCTACTATTATTACAAACTCATATGGACAGGTTTCAAAATCAGAAGTATTAAGAAATAATTTAGATAATATGCAATTTTTACTTAATCAATTGGTATCATTAACCGAATTACCTTTCTAATATGAAAAACTTAATTATAATAGGGCACCCTGATAAAAAGAGTTTCTGTTACAATGGTATAATGAAAACCATTCAACAAACTTTAAAAGAAAATAAAGAGGAAACGTGTGTAGTTGATTTATATAAAGATAACATAACATTCCAATTTACAAAAGATACAATCAAACGATACAAAGAGTTAATAATTTGGGCTGATAGGATTTATATTATATCTCCCGTATGGTGGTTTAGATGTACGCCGGCAATGGAGGCATTCTTTGACCAAATATTTACGCCGGGGTTTGCATATAAGTTTACATCCGTTACAAAATTGTATGGTTATCCAACACCTTTATTAAGTGATAAAAAAGTTAGAACGTATTTGACACATGGTGCACCCGCATGGCCTGTATTAACTATGTATCTTAATTCAGTAAAATTGAGATTAGTGATGGGGGTATATTCATTTGTATTCGGTTGGTTTAAAACAAAGACTAGACAATTTTGGAGTGTACCATTTGTTTCACAAAATGAACGGTTGGTATATTTGGAAAAAGTTAAAGAGGATGTTAAAAGGGATTTAAAGAGATAGTATGAAAAATATAGAATACGATATACAACAATTTAGATATGCAAACGAAATAGGATTATTTTCTGCCGATGCGTGGAATTTGGTAGCATATATGCCAGATGGTAGTTTTCATCCCGAAGCATTTCCTACATTGAAAGGTGAATTTGTTATCTACAATTATAAAACAAATGGATTTAGACGTTTTAGATTTGTAAAAGAAATTATAAATTGGTTAATAGATGAAAATGAGCATACTAAATATGAAATGATAGAATGGTTATTTGAAAGCGAAGATGGGTTTAAATGTATGATATCAATTAATTAATATGAATTCAGAATTAAAACGTAAACGGATATTAGATATCGACCCGCAGGCAATTCTTTGGGATGGATTAGATGAAGCAATCATTGGTATAACAAATGAAGGTGTGCCGGTATATGATAATCACCAAATGGAAATCATTTTAATGCGTGACAATAAATGGGACTGGGAAACTGCTGCAGAATGGCTTGAGTTTAATATATTAAGTGCATATGTAGGGGATAGGACTCCTATTCATATGTGGGTAATGCCAAATGAAATGATTGATTAAAATAAAAGTTATGTTTGATAAATTAGTACAATTAATAGAGAGATTTGGTTATCAATTGATGCCGTATGTTATTATTGAAGAGTGGAATGCTGGAGTTCATTTAAGATTTGGCAAGTGGATTAAAACATTATATGGAGGTATTCATTTTAAAATACCATTCTTTGATTCTATAATTGAATGCCCTGTTATTACTCAATCAGTTAATTTGCCTTCACAAACTTTGACAACATTAGATGAGCAAAGTATAGTATTGAAAGCAATTATCAGATACAAAGTAAATAACGTAAGAACATATTTATTAGGTGTGATGCATGCAAACGATGTACTAATTGATACAACGCAGGGTATAATTAGGGATGTAGTTGAAATGACAAAGTGGGATAATTTAATAGATGTCAATACACAAATTACAAACGAAGTTAAAGAGTATGTAGTTAGGTGGGGTATTGAAGTTGAAGCAGTAACTATAACCGATTTAGGATTAGTAAAAAGTTTTCGTATATTCGGCGATGAAGGTCATAAAAGTACGATACTACCAACGGATATTTAAAATGAAATGGTTATTGCTATTGATGCCGATTATGGTAAGTGGGCAAGTGACTGATACAACATCGCATACGGTATATTATCAAAAGAGTTTAATAAAGCGAGGTAAAGTTGAATTATATGGTTACATATCCTATGATTTAGCTTGGGCAGATGAAAGTGGAATAGGTATAACATTAACAATACCTAACAAACGAAAAAAGAAAAAAAGCTATGAACAGAGAAGAGGAATTAAATAAACAATTTCCCTTAGAGGATGGGACTACTTATATTCAGAACTTAGATAAGAGTAACGAACCAAAAGGGGCGGGGGTTGGGGGTGAGTCGATTAAGGAAAATTTTATTGATAGTGCATCCGTTGAGCAGAATGGTGAAGATAAGTTGAATAAGATATACGAAAAATTAGATAGGGATTTTATGTATAATTGGATTAAAGGACACAAAAACAGATGAGAATATTAATTATCGCATTAGCGAGAAGTGGTGGGTATCAATTGAATGAATGGTTGGCATTAGAGTTGGGCTATACAATGATTCACGAACCAATATGGAATAATAAATCTATTGAAGGAAATGATATTGTAGTAAAATATAACATTAGTGAAATAGAAAATGTAATGGATATTGATTTAAAAAATTGGGACAAGATAATTGGATTGACGAGAACCGATGTAAGAGAATGTTCAATATCACATACCAAAGCAATACAACAAAATGAATGGCGTAAAAGGTATGAAGTGAGTGATGAATGGTTAAACGAAAATGATGCGGATATAAATCATTTTGAAGAGTGGATAAGAAATCAAATCCAATTCTTTAATAACATAAAAGAAATCGAATTGAAGGTTACATATGAAGGCATATACCATACCAAAGAGGATATACAAAGGATAAAGGATTATATTGGTATAACGAATCCAAAGTATGAGCATCTATTAGATAGTACGAATCGATTAAGAAAAACCAAAGGAACAAAATCGAAGTTAATATAAATTCAGTAAAGGATAGTATGAAAATAATATACTTAAACGATACGATTCAATACATAGCGAGTATTGATGAAGAGAAAGCAAATAAGATTATCCAAAGCGGAATAGTACGGGCAATAAAGAAAGGTGAGGATGTGTATCCATATGTAGTAATCCAAATCGAAGATAGTGTTAAAGATACAAAACATATATAAGATAATCGGCGAAGAGTTGGATTGTAAATGGTTACCCAATACAAAGGGATGGATAGTCCGTAGTGTCGAAGAGGTTGGGGATACTTACATATTCGGATTAGATGATAGGAGTGGTAAGTGGGGTGGAGCCGAAATACAATTACGAAGAGAGCCGGTTATAAGAGAGGGTGAAAGGAATTACGAAATGTGGGCATGGAATTTAGAGAATGGTAAGCCGGTGATTAAGTGGAATAAACTAAAGGATTTGAGAACCATAAAAGATGGGGTACTATGGGTAGGGTATGTATTAGAAAAGATACTACCTTCGAAATAAAAATACAAAAACGTTATATATAATTAAAAGGATTAATTAAAAAAAGTTTTATGAACGAGAAATTGAAACAAAAATTAGGTTATTGGGCCGAATCATTGATACTAATCGGCGGAGCACTCATTGGTATTGCAATGGTATTAGGTGGGTTGTATATGTTATACGTTATTATTAACGCAGTAATCGGTTAACAAAATGGATAATGTAATTAAAAGGATAATGGATTTGAAAAAAGGAATCCAAACTCCTAACGTCAAATTAGCAATCCAAAGGTTGCAACAATCACTATACGAATCAAAATCAAAATCAAAGATTAGCGCATCGGAAAAGGTGGATAAAAATAATTCAGCTAAGAATGATAGTAGTAATGCCAGTATAGAAGAGGATATTGAAAGGTTTCTATTTAATAGGTATAATAGATAAGTGAGTGATAGGTAAAGTAAACGTACTAAAGGATAGGATAAGAAACCTAAAGGAATTACATACGCATTGTATAAGGATAAGTGAAAGGGGAATAAGTAGAC
>Ga0208133_1000906_pt1 | contig 10875 bp, 18 predicted proteins | sample ColrivemetaGS535_FD_187595 | JGI IMG/M metagenome (GOLD analysis project Ga0208133, IMG submission 187595) | Estuarine microbial communities from the Columbia River estuary, USA - metaG S.535 (SPAdes) (version 2) | ecosystem: Environmental > Aquatic > Marine > Intertidal zone > Estuary | place... | reverse complement strand
TCTCATACCTATACTTGTTATAGCTGCCTTATTGACAGTGCCAGAAGTTGGAGTATTGCCAGTGAATACTACCGCTTGTGTCCAGCCACCCGCGTAGGAAGAACCTTTTGTCCATGTATAGTAGGCTGTGTTAGTTCCGTCGGATAAAAATATTTGTATTGGGTTTGTTGGGCTAAGATTCCCAACGAAAGTCATGTTAAACCAAAGTCTTAAATGTTGCTCACCAAGCCCGCCACCTGAGAAGTCCCAGGTACCAGTAACCCAAGCATCATTGGTCCCATTGTTAGTCATAACACAAGCTACACTATTGGATCCTTGTACTTTGATATCGGGCTCTAAACTGAAAGTATCACCTTCCCATCCTGTTACACTTTCCGCGTCGTTAATTATAGTAGGTACGCCTGATAATACTGCTGTTGCCATTTATTTCTCCAGGAATGGGGGTAAAATAAAGGGGGCTTGCGCCCCCAACATATTAAGCGTCTGCTGTTCTAATAGCGGTAGTAGAACCACCGGAGTTAGAAAGTAGACCTGTAGTTTCGAAAGTTTTAATAGGTGAAGCCCCACCATCACGAACTCGAATAAATAAGTCTCTATCTGCAGCGTAAACTGTACTGAATCTATCTGTAGCAGTAGTACCATCATAAAGCGAGTCAACGTAGCTTATAAACACGTTCTTGTCGATAGCCGCTGCTGGAGCACCTGTACAACCTGTGAAGGTCATAGTACCTGCAGCTAAAGTGAATCCCGTGTAGGTAACTCTGTAATAAACGTTGTCATCGCCTAGGATACGAATTGTTCCTATAGACGGTGTGTCAGTTGCTGAGTTTGTAGCCGTCCCAGGTGTTTCAGTACCTAGTTTAACTGTTACTGTTACAGCATCTGCTAGTATAGCTGCGTCGAGGGTGAACTGCCCAACAGCCAAAGTTCCACCAGGGCCTGTAGCCGGTCCTACTAGTACTCTGTCTTCACTAGATACTACTGCGCCTACTGAGAATGTAACAATGTTAGGTGGGTTATGCGTAGAATTGTTAAGGTCACGTAGAAGGTCTGTAGCCTTAAGGTCAGTATACTCAATACCGAAACCATATGCACCAATAAGAGCTGTACCTGTAGATAGTCCACAGAACGGAGCACTAATAGTACGCTCTATCGGTACGCCAGAGTTGGCAGTTGTAGCAGCGGAAGTTCCACCAGTTATTGTAACTGTAGTAGAAGGAGCAACACCTGTTAGTAGCTGAATCCACATTTTAGTAGCAGAAGCAGGATCAACATTATCTATTGCCAACATGGTACCAGTACCTGCGGTACCACCAGTACCCCAAGAAATAAGCTCAGTAGCAGCGAATGTTCCAGTACCTGTACCAGAAGTGGTTACTTCGTGAGTAACGCCTCGGAAAACTTCTCCGTTTACTCCGTAAAGAGTTTCAGCGGTAGCCTGTCTAGTGATATACTTCATGCGCTCATAGAACTGCTTTGAAGTAAAGGTAGACATATCCCACTCACTGTAGTATGGCTCAGGAGTACCATTGTTATCTACATCAATTAATCTATATCCTGCAGTGTTTACGATACCAGCTCTAGCTGAAGCATCTGTAGTATCGTTAAGGTCATCAGCGTAGGTTAAAGCTAGTACGTTGTTACCCCGTGCGGTACCGTTTACCTTGAACTCAGAGTAAGTCTTTCCTGTTACCCTAGTTTGTCCAATAATACGACGTCCATCAGTATCAACACCAGCTGCTACTGTTTTAAGTAAGAATCGGTGAGATATACCGTTTGGTACGTCTCTGTTCAATCCTTTAAGGGTTTCGCCGTTAGGGATTGAGTTCCAGAAGTCGTTTGCTACGATTGCACCGTTTTGCTGTATCTGAAGGTCCATACCTTCTGCAGCAATAACTAAGCAACCATCCCATACTGTTCCGTCGTTCAGCTGAATGATAGAACCATCATACAGGTGCTCAATAGCAGTATCAGTAATTGTATACCCTGCGTTTAGGGTAATAATGTTGTCAGTTGATCTTTCAGATGATGTAGCACTGGTAATGTCTAGTAGATCATCCCCTGCAGCCTGTGCATCATCCATTAAGTCGCCTAAGTATCTGTGCAGTTGAATTACCGTAAAGTATTCCGCTGCAGCAACTCCGTGAGCATTACCGATATAATCGATTACGCCTGCTGAGCTTACGCTAAACGTTGCTTGGATTGACATTATTTAATTCCTCAATTTATTTCTAGTTTAATGTTAAATGTTTATGTTACTTAGGAGTATGTTAATGAGTATCTGTCTACCCAAGCATGTTCAAATGAATTATCTCCGTTTACCCACTCTATCTTTATCTGATCTTGATCAGCACCCGATATAGTTATTCTACTAATTCTCCAAACGAACTGTGAAGTTAACGCTCCTGGAAATGCCTCACCTCTATATATTAATCCGTCTGATACAATATCAGCTTCACTAGCATAGGGTAAAGAGTTTGTTACTATGGTAGCTCCGTCTCCAATTATGAATTCTAGGGTTTGTTCAGTAATGTCAAACAGTATGTCTGATTTTACATCCTCAAACACTAAGGTTTGGTCTGTTATTGAGAAGTTAATGTTCTCCGATGTTATATCGAATACAATAGATTCTTCTACAATGTTGAAATTTATATCGGACATTTTAACTCCTTAAGTAGCAGCTACAGTAATATCCGTTAGAACTTCTACCTTCCCATTTGCTAGAGTGGTTACGTTTACTGGAGACACGGCTGGGTTTACTAATTGAAAATCATAAAAGTATACTCCAGGTGGAATCCCAGCGGTATCGGTAGAGGTAAGTACAAAAGATCCATTACCGGCCGCAGAATTAGCGTCTGCAGGGAATGAAATGGTTTTACTAAAAGCAGCGTCTACGTCAGCTTGCTCTTTTCGTTTTTTCAACGTAAACGTTAAATTTTGGTTGGAGACGTTAACACCGAGGCCGTCTTTCTTAAAAGCCACGTTGTAGTTTTTTGTGTCCCCTCTATAAAAGCTTGGTAAGCCGGCCATACAGGACTCCTATGTCTTGGGTATATTATTTATCAAATAACTTTAATAACCATATTATATCAAAATACTAAAATTTTGTCAAGACAAAGTTTATAATGTACTACCAGAGTGAGACTTGTATAGGAAACTTTATGAGCAGGCAAACAAAAAGCCCCATATAGGGGCTTATTTACGAATATATTCTTTAAAGGACATTGGAATACCATCAGTTATGGTAATCTCCCCTAGCTTTTTAAACCTTGACAAATCTGGCTTAAAAAACGTGTCACAATTATACTGACCTGACATAACTGTAAAGTACCAGTGATTTACATATTTTTGTAGGTGTTCATATACCTTAGCCCCTCCAATAATAAATACTTCGTCCTCTGTAGTTTCTAGGTACTTTTCAGCCTCTTCCATGGTCATTTTAGTACAGCCCTCGAATTCTTCTTCCGAGGACGTTATAACAATATTGACCCTGCTAGGCAGTGGCTTTTTAGGCAAAGATTCCCATGTAAGTCGTCCCATCACTACAGTATGCCCTTTAGTGACATGCTTAAAAAATGACATATCTGCTTTAGAGTGTGGCCAAGGTAATTTATTATCCTTACCGATCCCACCCTTAGTGTCGCAGGCAAAAATACCCTTTATCATGCTTCTTTAGTAACTTCTTCTTCAAAGGCTTCCATAACACGCTTAGCCTCTTTAGAATCTAGCAAGCTAGAAACCATTTCCTCAATATCAAAAGTAGACATTAAGTCGAACATAGCTGATTCGATCATAGCTTCAGATACTAAAGCTAATTTAGCGTTATTGGAATCATAAGTAGTAAGAGCTGTAGCAATTATATTAGCAATAACAACTTTTCCTAGAGAAGTATCAGCGTAGCCCCGAACCATAATAGGCAAGTGTGGTACTACTTTCTTATATACTACCGCATTCATAGCCTTACCACCGGCTATACGAGCTGTGCTCTTAGCTGCTCGTAAGTTGCTGTCTTTAACCTTGCTAACTACTGTGTTTACTTTGCTCATTTTTGATTCCTCAGTTTGTGTAATTTTATTTGTGTTTAAGTGGGTAGAACCTACACTTATAGTATCTTCACTTATTTTTGTTATAAATTCTTGGCTAGGCGTAGTATCTAGACTATATACTGCTGCTTTAGTTGTTTCCCAGGTTTCCCAGCTTTCCATTTTTTGTTGTACTTCGGTTGTAAACAGCCAAGAAAGGTCATACTCTTTAATTAAGTGCGGTATAAATGGTAGCGTCTTATTTACTAAGTATTCACTAGTAACTGTAAAAGACTCCAACTCCGCGGTGCGGGTTTGGATAGGAAGTGGAGACAAGGTGTGCTCCTGATCAGCTACATTTTCCTTTATTACTTTGAATACTTTCTTATTCTTTGCATTAGCTGGGACACCTGGTATGACAAATAATCCTACATTGCCCATTTCTCCACGTGATCTAACTGAGTACTTGTATAATCTGTTATCAAATTCCTCCCACGAAATCTGATTGTCATATGGTACTTCCCAAGCATTCTCCGTTATTGCTACTGGTCTACTAATTGGTATACGATAGTCTTTATCTATGTTTCTATTTAATATTTTCATTCTTTCCCCTATATAGCCATCTTAGCTTTTATACTCGGTTGAGGAGTATATCCACACAGCTTTAGGTCGCCTAGAGAGAATTCAAAAATGCTAGTAACAAGCGGGTTAAGATGTAGAATAGGTAGAGCACTGGGAGTTCTGGTTAACTGTTCCTTTACTTGCTCTATATGATTAGAGTAAATGTGGCAGTCTCCTCCTATCCAAATAAGTTCTCCAACCTCAAGCCCAGTGACATGCGCTAACATATGTGTTAGTAGCGCGTACGAGGCTATGTTAAAAGGTACACCTAAAAACATATCTGCGGATCTTTGATACATTTGACAAGACAGCTTTCCCTGCGTTACATGGAACTGCGCTAGTAAATGACATGGTGGTAATGCCATATTGGGAACTTCTGCGGGATTCCATGCAGATAAAATTATCCGCCTAGAGTTTTTATCCGTGGTAAGTAACTCAACTATTTGTTCAATTTGATCCACTTCGTCGTCACTTGAAACAAATCCTCTCCACTGAACACCGTATACTGGGCCTAACTCTTTATTTAATGGCGAGTTTGAATGACCCAGAGCCACACCTTGGTTGTCAGCATTGTCCGTCCATATAGTTTTCTTGTCTGTTAGATTCTGTCTCGCATCTCCGTAGGTTAACTCTGCTAATCTACGCTCATCAGAAGAACCCTCTAGAAACCAAAGTAGTTCAGCTGCCATAGCGTTCCACGCCAATTTCTTTGTTGTGACAGCAGGAAACCCTTCTGATAAATTAAAACGCATCTGGTATCCAAATACTCCTATAGTACCTGTACCTGTACGGTCTTCTCTAGGTGTACCGTTTTCTAGTATGTACTCTAGAGCTTTTAAATATTGGATCATTTCAACTAGTCCTTATAAGATGTTTCAGTTAGTAACTTGAAGTATTCCTGTCGATATATTTCTGGATCGAATAGGACAAGCCAGAGAGTTCCCGGGCCAGAGATAAAGGCCCCTAGTGCGAAGCCTACTAAGTTATATATATCTTTAGTACGATACATTTCTCTGACTTCCACACCTTGAACCTCTATTAGTTTCCATACAGGCCTGTATACTCTCCACCAAGCGCCGAATGTGGTTATAGAAAATACTATAACCATAAGCAGCAACACATCTAGGAGTAGACCGAAACTCATTGGGGCTTTCGTTCAGCCACTTTAAAGAAATGGCCACCCTTAGCGTTCTTTAACTCATTAGAAATAAATCCATTAGCCCGGAATGGTAGAACCAGCTTAAACTCTGGAACTTTGACCTTGTTTCCAGTACGCTTGTCTACAACAGTTTTCTCTCCAACTATTTGGATACCATACTGCTTTGCTTCAACTTTCTTCCCTGCAGGGGGCTTTCGTGAGTGACGCAACGTACTTGGGTCTACTTTAGAAGCTTCAATGTCATTTGGGTGATTACGCAAGTGCTTTTCTAGTTTGCGTGCTTTGTTTTTAGCAGCACGATTTTCAGCCTTATATGCTGTCAATTGTGCCTTAGTTGAGGCTGAACGAGTTTTCTTAGACATAATCAAGTTTCCTTTTTATTTATCAATTTTCAAGAATATATTATAGCAAATAAACAGCTATGTGTCAAATTTATTTTTTATAAACACCCGCTACAGCGTAGGGACACCGTGTTTATAATTTTGTACTAAAAACCTACTTGCTTTTATACTTTCAATTTACAAACATATTATACTATTTTACACACTGAAAGTCAAAACTATTTGACTAATGGTACAAAGTACTTGCTTTTTACTTAAATTTTTGGTATAATTATTAAATCGGAGGTGCTATGAAAACTATTTACTTAACAAGGATACAGATGTATGAGACTTGTACTAGAGGACTTCTAGTAGATGCGGATTCTGGCGAGGTGTTTTATACGCTTGAACGGCCATGGTTGGACAATGCGTCCAATATATCTTGCATTCCAAAGGGCACTTACACCTGTAAATGGCACCTATCACCTACTTTCGGTTGGGTATACTTGGTTACTGACGTTCCAGACAGGAGCTTTATATTATTTCACTCAGGTAATGTCGTAAGGCATACTAAAGGTTGTATTCTAATAGGCTCCAGGTTCGGGAGATTAGGTAATGATCCCGCCGTTTTATCATCTAAGCCAGCTACTCGTAAGTTCTTTGACTTATTGGATAAGCAAGACTTTACACTAAAGGTACTTTAATGTTAGAAGGAATATTTGCGGCAGTTGCTGGTGGAGGCACGGGGTTACTAGGGTCTCTTGTATCAGATGTTGCCAGATTTTTTGAAAGAAAACAAGAAGCTGTACTACAAATTCAGCTGAAAGAGTTAGACATAAAGATGCTATACGCCGAAACTGACGCTAGCATCAAAATAGCTAAAACTGAACAGGAAACAGCTGAGATAGAGGCCAATGCTAGAATTAAGTACGCCGAGCTAGAAGGTTTTATAGCTGCTCAGACTTCTGACTCAGAAATTTTAAGTGCAGTAGCGGGTGCTAAAAACGCCTCTACGCTGTTAAACATAGCTGCATTTGTCAGAACTATGGTCAGACCTGCACTTACTTTATACTTATGCCTTTTAAGTACGTTAGTGTACATGGACGCACGTAACACTTTAATAGGAATGAAGAACGAGATGGGGTTGGCGCGGGCTGTTGAAGTGTACTCAGATACTTCGAATCAACTCATTTATCTCACGGGAACGGCTGTATTATTTTGGTTTGGGCAAAGAAAGAGACCTGAAGCAAAACTAGGCAAATAACAACTCAAGGAGACATTCCAGATGTGGGATACCTTACTTAATGCTTTGAAAGCATTACAAAAACCACACGCAGTAAGGGCTACCCTACTAATAGTTATAATTGCTTTAACTGTTACGCTTGCGCCCAAAACTCCACAGATAGTGGATGAAGTAATAAGAAGGGGCTATGAATCTGATTGCTCTGACACAATTTTTATAGTTCAAGCTATTTCCTGGTATACTACCCCACAACTGGAGGAGTCGCTTAGGTCCTTTCTTTTGCAGTACTACAAACCTTCTGAACACGGTGTATCCGCAGCAGAGGTAAGGACCTTAATGGAACTTAAGATAAGTAGAAATACTAATCAGATAGTAAAAAACTTAAATAGTTTACAGCTATGTGTTCCAGCAGTGGGTGATTGGTATGGGGCTCACTTCGATCAGAAAAGCCTAACTGACGGACTTACTAGCTTAATCATGTTGGAACTAGACTATAATTCCGCTTCTGAGAGGGAGCAAGTTATAAGTCGCATTATAAGTCTGATGCAGGCAGCAGTAAGGTCGCATCAGGAGGATACAAATCAACAACTTTTGAAAACACTAGAGGCAGGCATTTTATGATAAAATTATTTATTATACTAATTAGCCTTGCTATACCACTATCCCTATCTGGAACAGAACATCGCATACAGGTATACTACTCAGAAAGCCCTCCGTACTCGTACTCTTCAGAATATGGTAGTAGAGGTTTTCTGATTGAATATGTTGAAGAATTATTCAATGAGTTAAATCTAACTTATGATTTACATAGTATGTCCTGGTCCGAAGCCATAAGTTCCGCCGCAAAAGATTCCAAAGGGATATTTATAGCGGGAATATTATCGGACGACAGAAAGAGGGATTTCAAGGCTACTGACCCTATCTACGCTGTAACTCATGAATTTTATGCAAAAAAAGATTTCAATGTTCGCTATACAGGTAATTTGTATAGTCTTAAAGGATATAAGATAGGCGTTATAAAGGGTTGGTCGTACGACGAATCTTTTACTGAAGCAACCTATCTAACAAGGACAGAATATATAGACAGTACTTTAGGTCTTATAGCCCTGTTTACGGGAGAGATAGATATTCTAGCTACAGAACATCTCCTAGCTGAATATATATTGACTTATCACTTATCCACTATAAAATATGAAATAAGTAGTATTGGGGATATCTCGTCAGATTGGTTAAGAGTTCTAGTCAACAAAAAACTAAACTCTAGAGACTTTAGTCTGGAAAAGTTCAATAAAGTTTTATCTGATGCTGAAAGCTCTGGTAAACTAGAACAGTATATGGAAAAATATCTAGTTACTAGAAATTAAAATAAATTTGACTTTTGTGTGATAATCCTATATAATTTAACTTAGAATAAAAATTCTAATTATGTTGTATGGGATTTTTTTTCGTATGTATAAAAGCAACTGGCTTAATATGTCGATAACAAGGATTAAATACTATATGCAGGATATTGTAATATATACAGACGGGGCTTGTAAAAGTAACCCAGGACCTGGTGGTTGGGGTTATTATGCCGTGTTTAAAGGGGGTTATAGAGAATCCTTTGGAGGCACTAAGCATACTACGAATAACGCTATGGAACTTACGGCAGCTATTAAAGCGTTACAGTTCTGCTTGGATGAGTTTCAGGGACACAATATAATCATATATACGGACTCTAACTATGTCAAGCAAGGGATAACTTCCTGGGTTAGTGGTTGGATAAGGAATGGATGGCGTACAGCTAATGGCAAACCTGTTAAAAACAAAGTTTTGTGGATGGCCTTAAACAAGTACAATAGCACTTTAGCTGTAGAGTGGAGGTGGGTTAAAGGACATTCCGGAAACCCAGGTAATGAAAGGGCAGATTCACTAGCCAATAGAGGAGTTCCAAGTGTATGACTGAGTTAATCCAAAAAAGAAAATCAGGTTCTAAGGTTAATAGACTTAAAGAAGAATTAGAACAACGAAAAGAAGAACTATTTGCTACTAATAGACTAATATTCAGTATATTTACGTGGGTTAAAGAGAATAATACACCTGAGCAGGTTGAAGATTTTAAACAACTACTTAAACAAGAAGGAATGACTAAATAATGATTATTGGACTATCTGGGTTAGCTAGACAAGGTAAAGATACAGTAGGAAGTATACTAACTTCTATACTAGGATATGATACATACTCTCTGGCGTCCCCTATAAAGAAAATCACAGGGGCGTTCCTTGGGTGGCACCAGGACGAGATGTTTGAGATTTCCAGGGGTGAGGACCAGTTATGTGTAATAACTAACGCAACCTACGAAAAGTCTAGAGAGGTCATGCAAGAAGTTGGCTTTTATAGCGCTGTGGTAGAGGCGGGTGTTGAGCATCTATTTGACACTAAAGAAGCACTAATGAAAACTATGGGCTTTGACGACTACTTATTCAGTATACCTCCTAGAAGGGTATGGCAGCACTTTGGCACTGAAGTTGGTAGGAAACTTGTTAAAGACTCTATATGGCTAGACTTGGTACCGACGGGAAGTGATAACCTAGTGATAACTGACGTTAGATTTGAGAATGAATCAGAATTCCTTAGGGATAAGGGCGGAATAATTGTCCATGTATTTAGGGATAACAAGGTTAGAAGCGTTGGCGGCATTGAAAATCATCAAAGTGAAGCTGGCATTGAAAAGCATCCTAAGGATTATGTACTAATGAATACAGGAAGCCTTGATGATCTACAAGATAAAGTTAAGTTCATGCTAAAGGAACTTAGTATAGAACCTTAATTCAAATTAAATTTGACAAAATCGTTCCCTAAAGCGTATAATTTATTCAAATGGAAATAAAAAATTATATAAAGGTGAGTGAAATGATTTATGATTTAGAATTTGATTCTAGTAACCTTAAAGAAGGTTCTTATGACTCAGAAAGTGAAACACTTTTTGTTACCTTTAGTAACGGTAAAGTTTATGGATATGAAGAAGTACCTGAGAAATTAGTTGATGACCTAATTAAAGCTGATAGTCAAGGGTCTTTCTTCAACTCAAATATCCGCAACTCTTTTAAATTTTTTAGTGACGGGGAGTAAACATAATGGAAGAAGTAGTTGCACAGAGAGTTATCCGAGAACTAACTCAAGAAAACTTAGAGTTGAAGGAAAAAGTAAGACGCATGACTCCTGTATATGAAATGGAGAAGCTGTACTCAATATACTATGATGATATGATTGTTACTGCTCAGTATGTTGAAAAAGATATGTTTGAAGTATTGTACTTGCCAGACACCCCATTGCTAGATGTTTCTGAAGTTCACGTTATCAAGAGGCTAAACTAATGTCTTGTAAAAATTGTGGTGGAGACATGCTAGGAGACGGATATACCGCTGTTCTGGTATGCGAAAATTTATCTCCAGAAGAATATGAACATATGCAAGTACAGTATATGGCCCCAGATGAAGGCCCAATATACTGTAGTGATGAAGAATGAAT
>Ga0208133_1000905_pt1 | contig 10877 bp, 5 predicted proteins | sample ColrivemetaGS535_FD_187595 | JGI IMG/M metagenome (GOLD analysis project Ga0208133, IMG submission 187595) | Estuarine microbial communities from the Columbia River estuary, USA - metaG S.535 (SPAdes) (version 2) | ecosystem: Environmental > Aquatic > Marine > Intertidal zone > Estuary | place... | reverse complement strand
ATCAATTCATTTGAATCGTTGAATAATCCAATTGTAGTAGGATAAACAACAGGATCAGTTGTAAATGCTGCGTTATAGAAATCACCTTGAGAACCAGTTACAAATGTAGGGTTATTAGAATAGTTAAATTCTCTATTGTTAACTCTTACAAAGTAATGTGCTGTTGATACGTTTTCAATTCTTCTTGCTTCAAAATCTGCACCACCACTAATTGCATTAAACAATTTAATATGATTAAATGCGTTAGCCGTTGTAGTTGTAGTAGGTAATATTGTTTGAGCACCCAATGTAGCTGTTAATGCCGTTGGATTGAAAATTAAAATACCATAATCAGGATAAAATTTACCAAATCCTTTACCACCAGTTGCTACATATGAATTAATAGTTGCTGCTGTATTTGTTCCTAAATTTAATGAACCACTTACAATGTTGAATTCGTTTGTACCACTATTTGTAGTATTAAACTTTTCACCACTATTATCGATAAATGTAAATGAACCACTTGTACCAGTCAATGTAATTTGCCAGTTTCCAGCATCCATTCTTTCTCTATAATTAGCTCTACTTAAATTAATTATATAAATATCATCTGAACTATATGCATCTTCGGTTGAACCAGAATAGAAACGAAAACTAGTTTCATTGGTATCTGTTAATAATGATCTATATTGAAAATATGTTGCTTTGGTTGGCAATGTTGAATTATCATCAGTTGCCAAATCAGTAGCACCACCACCCGTTTTATGTCCATAAGATACTGCAAATTCAACCGGAGAAGAACCTGTATTAGATGAACCATATACATTGTAGTAATACTCATCAGTTGCAGAACCACTACCACCTGCTGCTGCAGTAGAACTAGTGAAAAATGTAGTTAAACTACCACTACCATTACTCCAAATACCAGTTGTTACTATTTCATTTTTAGCAGTAACGATATCTGTTGTATTAAATACTTTATATACTGAGTTAGTTGTTACTCCGGTTTCCATTACTAATTTCTCACCCGTTGTAAGGTAATTGTTAATAATAGTAGCCAATTGTGTTGTATCTACTGCACCATTAGCGGCTTGCTTTTGTTGTGTTAGATAATTTGCTATATCATTGGTAAGTTGTGTACCAGTATTTGATCCTAATTGTGCCATATTATTGTTTCTTTTTTATTATACTGCGGCTACATATGTAACAGTTACAGGAATAGTTACACTACCACCCGTTTCGTTACCAAATATAGTTAAAGTTGTTGTTATTGTTGAAGTTAATGAACTATTAGGTATGAAAGTAAATGTTAATCCTTTTACTACCTCTGCAGTTGCAGTTACACTATTACTAAATGTAGTAGTTGTAGTATTTACATTTGTTAATCCTTCACCTACAATTGTACCAGCGTTCTTATTACCTAATACTGCTGTATATCCGCCATTCTTATTTCCTGCTGGAGATGTTGAAGGTGTGATAGGGAATTGTCCACCTGTTGTTTTAGCTGCAATTAAAGTTGCATTTAAAGAAACTTGTGGTATCTTTGTTGTAGATTTTGGTAAAGTTACTAATTTGTACTTTAATGCCTGAGTTTCATCTGGACTCGCTTCTAAAATTGGAGTTGCTATAATTGATGCATCATAGTAAGCAGAACCTTTTGGATGTGCTGCATCATATAATGTGTAATCAATTTCATCATCGCCCAATGCAAATTGAGAAATGTTTAAAGGTTGTCCGGCTGCTAATTTTTCTCTTCCTTTTTTAGTAAGGATAGCATCTACCGTAATCGTTGTGTTATCTAAATATGCCATAGTTTGTTTATTATTCTTTTATAAATATATAAAATATTTTTTTGTTACATTATTTTTAATCTACTTCTAATATTGGTTCAGATGTATTTCTACCTTGTTTATTAATTCTAAGAACTGTTGGATTGGTTATAAATGTTTCTACTGCATCTTTACCATCAATAGTAGTATTTGCAGTTTGTTTAGAACCTTTATAAAATAAATTCTGCAATCCAATAGATTTTCCACCTTTATAAATATAATGTGATGGTAAATACCCACTAGCAGTAGTTATTCCTATTATAGTAGGGTCACTTGCTAAACTTCCACTTACACCAATATCTTGTATAATTAATTCATTATGATAAGATGATGTTAATACATTTGTATAAATACCATCTACACTTGCACTTGGTATTATTATTGTATCTTTCTTTGTTACTAAAAATGCTCTAATACCTTTAGATTTAAATGAACCATTTTCTTCATAATGATATTTTCCATATCCATTATTAAAATATGTATTAAATCCATACTCACTATATTTGTCATCTAACCCAACAATAGTAGCCCCACCAAATACATCATATTGTGCTAATATAGTCGGGTCTATTAATTTATAATCAATTGTTCCTTCGTATGTATCATATGTTGCCGAAACTAAATCTTCAACAATATCACCAATAGTTGCATCATATGTATTATACTCACCCGCTATCGTAGTAACTTCTTCGGTTGAAATATTTGCTTCATATGTATTATATTCACCACTTAATACATCAATTGATTCGGATAAATCTAACTTAGTCTCATATGTATCAAATGTAGAATGTAATGTTGTAATCGTTGTTTCACTAATTACACCTTCTAATTGAGTATTTTCTGCCGTTGGTTTAGTGTGTTTAACTTTACTTCTTTCTAAAAAGTGTGGTGCTATAAGTAAACCAGTTGTTGCTTTAACTCTTGCCGGCAACATTTGTTTAATATTAACAAACAATGATTTATCGTAGTATTTAATTAAACGAATAAAATCATAAATGTTTCTATTACTAACTCTTTGGAAATAGTAATTTCTTAATTTCTCTAAATCTTTGTAAGTATTGTTATATTCATCCGCCGGGTCACCAAAATAATCATCAATTGCATCACCACCGAATGATTTTGCAATATTCAAATCTAAATCTTTATTAGGTGAGAAAAATAATCCCAATCTATTAGAATCATTAGCCGCCGTATCAAATGCTTTCTTAGTTACTCTTTTTGTTGGAGATAAATTACCAATTAATTCTTGATTTTCAACTCTAATTTTATTATTAGATAATCTTGTTACACCTGTGTTTGGTAACTCAACTGCTGAATCTTTACTTCTATATAAATAATTAAAGTGTTGTTTTGTTACACTATTGTATTGTGATGCTGATACAAATCCACTTGCACTAACTGCACTCATATAAGAATTAACCGGAGCAACATTCTTAATAGAACCAGTTAGATTTAAATTTTTAGGATGTTCAAAATCTAATCTTATTAATAAATCATCAGTAGAAGCTGAAATATAATTACCAATCATATTTTCACTATCTAATAAATGAATATCAAATAAAGAAGCACTTAATGCGGATTTCCATATTTTAACTTCATCTAATTCACCAGTAAATCCACCGATTACAATTTGAGAACCACTTTCCCAAGATTGATTAGCGGCCGATGTATATTCAATTTCTTTTTTAACAACTCTATCCTTTTCTGCATACCCATAATAAATTGTAAAATCCGAATTTGTACCATCATATTCTTTAGTTAATAATATCGTATGGAAATTACCATCAAAGAATGTATATGGTGCTGTTTCATATATAGTAGCCCCTGCTACATCTAATCCCAATGTACCATATTGTGTATTAACATTGCCATTAAATTCAACACCACCACTAATATATAATTTGAAACCACTACCACTAACTAAATTAATAGATGTGTTGTATGTAGGTTTTACTACTAATTCAATTGATTGTGGTTTTGTACTTCCACTCCAACTTGCGGTAATATAAGAATTATTATTAAATACTAATGTAGGACTTTGTGTTTCGTATGTAAACAATGAAGCAGATGCTAATCTATTATCAGCTGGTCCACCAAATTCCATTATTGTTAATGCACTTTGAGGAACTCCATAACAACTCATCAATGCTTTAATACCTCTACCTGTACCTTTATGTTTTAATAAATAAGGTAAGTTATTAGATATTCTTCTCCAAATCTTTTTAGTATATTCTTCGGGTGTAATAGTGTAGCCATCAACCTCATCCATAATACCGTCACCATCTGCATCTTGTCCAAATGTATAATTCCAAAGTTGTTTATTAGAATTAAGATTTTTAGCATCCCAACTTAATGATTGTAAATAGTTGTAAAGTAATTCATCATTTATACCATATGAATTATTTTCACTTATCAATCTTTGTTCTGTCATTCCTTTGATATAAGTGTGTATAATATCAAAGTGGTTACCAATCATATCTAAGAATAATAAAAATTCAGCATTCTCCGAATTATCATTTATAAACAATGGTATATTGTTTTTTAACGAAGATAAGTTATTATCATCATAAAATGATGCAGACTCATATGTACCAACAAACCAAGTTTGTAAAGTAGAATTTGTATTGGTTATATAAGTAGCCCCACCATCAGTAAAAGAACCGGTGCCCGTTAATAGATTAAATCTACCACCAGGAAATGATTGATAAGATGCCGTATCTGCTGTAAATGTTACTGAACTACTTACTAAACTTTTTTCCCAACCATCAAACCCACTTACTAAAGTAGAAAGCGTATCAGTATAATTTTGAATATCATTTAATGTAATAACACTACGGCTTTCATAATAAGATGCACTTAAAAATGTAATCTTATCTTCATAATATTCTGCTAATTCTTTTTTATATCTAAAGTTAGTTAATCTTTCTTTTGCACTACTATACTTTACAAAATAAGAAAAGTCCGAATAATCTATGTTTATCTTAGCCGTTTCTACTAAATTATCGGTAAGATATTTATCTACTAATTGTTGAGAGGTTGATGAACCACTTAGTATTAAATCATTATAAGATTCATATACTGTTGATTGTCCCTTTACATAATCAGTTTGAATATTAAAATTAGGTGCTCTTAATGGTAATGTATTATCTTCAGGATTACTATTAATGATTACCTTTTGTATAATTGGTAATGATGATAATCTAGAAACCCATAAAACATCATTTTTAGTAATATTTGCCGGTAAGGCTTCATATAACTTTAATACAACACTTTTATTTATCTGACCATCTGGTACTTGATTTCCTAACTCATCTCTTTTAAATTTAGTAAATGTAGTTAAATCACTATCCCAATTTGATATTAATATTTGCGAATCATTCTTATCAAATGATGCAATATGCGATAAATATTTTTCTTCCGTTTGTAATGTTAAATCTAAATTCTTAGAAATCGCATTAAATAAATTATTTTTTAAATCCTGAGTAGATACATAAATACCAGCATCCTCAAATGTAATTTGTAATCTTTCAGTTTCACCCCTAACTACTTTAGTACCATCATTATATGGAACTAATAATAAATCAAGTGGAAATTTAACTTGTTTATTCTTTAATTCATTGTAATTTAATATAAGAGAACCTTTTGCACCAAACTTACCTAAAATATTATTATCATTTTCTGTACTATGGTATACTAATATATAATCTGCTAAATTAGATTCAAAATCAACTTTAAATTTAACATCACCAAATGTATAAGATGGGATATAAACATTAGTTGGGTAATCTAATTTATCTATAATGGGAGTATCTAATGTTTTAGTAAGTTTTATAATAACTTCCGATACCGAACCATCACCATATAGATTAGAAGCCGGCACTAATAATACTTTAAAAGAACCTTCATTATTTAAAAAATCTCTTTTTAAATCTAATGTAACTCTATTTGTGCTAGCTGTTGTTGCAACTAATTGTTGATTAAATTCTCTATACGGCGTTTTAATCCTTACATAATCTGTATTACCAATTGTTAAATCAATATCAATTAAAGCACTTTCCGTTTTAGAAACATATACTGATTCTAAAATACTTTGCTCAATTTTATTATTCTTAAGTGTAAGATTTGGTAATTTTGAATTGGTAGGTATTACATCTAAATAAACTATAATGTTTCTATTAAACTGATTTGAATCTAATTTTAATGTGGTATCTGTTACAATATTAAATTCAGAAAGAGTTAATGTTTTTGTATCTATTTTATCAACATATTGCCAATATAAATTTCTAAATGTAAAAGAACTAAATCCTTTAAATGAAATATTAACAGGATTTAATTTGCCTATTGTATTTGTTAATAATACTTCACCATCATTTGTATTTAGTTTATTAACAATTTTACCACCTATCAAATCAATCGATTCAATTTGAATTTCAATTTCATTATATAACGTATCGTTTGTATAATTTGAAATAAATTGTATAGATTGTGTTCTAGTATATGTTTGAGTTACTTTTGTAACTGTTGTTTTGTTTGTTCCTTTAAAATCTAATACAATGTTAGCCGCTAATGGGTAATCGGTTGAAGTTAATAATAAATTATTATTATCATATTCATTTACTGCAACACCATTTACTTTGATTGTTTGTGAAATTTCGGTAAACTTATTTAAATCAGGTCCGGATGGTATAGGAGTATTTATAAATCCTAACCCACTAAATCCAGTATTACCACCCATACCACCAAATAATGAAGAAGCCGGATCTAAATTAAATGCGTATGGTTGGTAATCAATAACATCTTTTACTAATATTTTTTTTTCAATTAGTTTTTTAACAATTTCAAATCTATTGGTAGCTTGAAAATTATCTCTTGCTGTTGGATTTATTTTTAATACATCATTTAAAGTATTACTATTTAATTCAACCGTTGCATTTTCATTGTATGTTTTATTTTGTACATCAAATGTAAAAACATTAGGAACAGCAGTTGCGTTTCTTAATGTTAATTTAACATCAAACGTAGGAGCAGTTGATACGGTTGGTGGTGTACTACCATTACCCCCACCACCTCCACCAAAACCATTACCATATGAAAAATCAAAGACGTTATCATTAATTGGAGTATATAAAGCTCCAGCCTGATTTCTGTTGTATATGTCTGCTAAACTCATTATCTATAAATATCTTATCTTAGGTTTTCTCTTTGTTCATTTAACCCATCATTATTAAAAAGTTGCTCTCTACCCATACCACCACCCAACCTACTATCATCAATTACTTCACCACCAAAACCCCCACCGCCACCAATCGGTTTTCTTGAAACAATAACATCCGGTGTTGGTACTATCATTGCCGGCGGCTCAACTATCGGTAGAATTACTTTTCTTAAAATAGGTTCTTCAATTACTTCTAAAATGGGTGTATTAGGTGTTATTTTTACATCTCTATTTACCTTTCCTAATTTTTGTGTTTGTGTTAAATTAGATTTTGTAATTGTAGTAGTATCTAATAAATTTTGTAATACTTGTAAATCTTTCTTTTGATTGATAATATCTTTTATTGCTTGTGGGTAATCTTTATATGTAACATTACTCATATTATAATCAATTGCTTCAAGTAATCTAGAATTTACTAATGCATTAATTTCAATAGGTGTTAAGTATTCATCTAAATCTAAAGGTGCTGATACTATTTGATTAAAATTAGGATTTCCCAATTTAAATTCTTTACCATCTAATTGTGCAAATATACTTTTCTTAAAATCAGTAAATATTTTTTGTTTAAATGATTTGTATTGTGAATCTGTTAAAAATTTATAATCTGCTTTAACAACATCTAACCATTTCTGACCATGCTTTTCTATAAAATATTTATCAATTAAATCACTTATTTGTAATTCAACTTTATCTATTTTATTTTTTATATTTATAACATTTTCTCTTAATTCTGCTGCTCCATCCATAAACGATGTATATCTACGATTGATTTGTCTATTTTGTGCTTCATCGTTTGTTATCAATGGTTGTATACGAATTTCGGTTCTACTCGGTGAAACTTCATGTATCCAAACTTTTTGTTTTTGATTTTCGTTACCAACATAGTTCTTTAAAAAATTAAATACAACTTTGAATTCACCATTACCATACCCTGCTTCTTTAACCAATTTCTCAACATCAATTTCAAATATTTTTTCTTGTGTTTTAGAATCTATCGATGATTTTAAATACTTTGGTAAGTTATCTTTATGAATATAATTTACCGTCTTACCACCCGTTTGTTCTAATAAGTTATTTCCAATATCATATACTCTAAACTCAATAACATCATTTTTTGACATTCCAAAATCAGTAACATTTGATATTGATGTTTTGAATATATTTAAATCTTTTGAATTTAGTAATTGAGCCGTTGTATCTAAATTAAGATTTATGTTTTCAATATTTTTAAAATCGTTTAGTGCCATAATTTATTATTCGTATGAGTGTACTTTTATTTTCCAATTTTTATCTTCGGTTTTTCCGTTCGGGTCAATATCTTTTACTGTAATTTTTAATACTTCTTCATAATCTCTTTGCGATTTTCCTAACCCCGTCCAACCTCTAGTTCCACTTGGTACTTTACTTTGAATTGGTTTATCAAATGTAATTCTTTTTGTTGCATTTGCTTTTAAATTAAATGGAGATTCTATTGTAAAAAACGTTTGAGATATGGTTACTAATATATCCTTAGGCCCAGCTACTATATCAACATAATTACTACTCCACGCGGCTGCGTATTTTGGTGGACCTTCTACTTTAGCACCTTTTGCAACTAAATTTAAATCAAGTGCATATCCCAAACTTCCATTTTTAGAAGGGTCACCTTTTTCAAAAACAATTGTAGATAATTCACCGGTTGAAACACCGCCGGCTGCAACCGCCTGTGATTTAGCACTTAATTGTTGTTGTGCTATTTGTAATGTTGCGTTTGCCTGAGCTAATAAATTATTTAATGTATCAATCTGTTTAATTAATGCATTCTTTTGTGCAGATAAACCATTATTTTCTGCTTCTAATGCTACCTTTTCAGTTGCTTCATTAATTGCTTTAGTTAATGATGTTGTAAGGTTACTTCTTAAATCAACAACCGTAGTTTGTATTGATTGTATATTATTATCTGATTTAGCTTCTTTTAATTTCAATGCATCATTTTCTAAAACCAAAGAAGAACTATCTGCTGTTTTTATTGCTAATTCGGATGATAAATCATCAATAGTAATATTTAAAATTTCAATTTCTGCCTGCAAATCTTCATTCAACTGAACTTCTGCATCATATATTGGTTTAGGAACTAAGTTTAGATTTACATCCGGTAAAGGTTTAATTAATTCCGTAACCCTTAAATCAACGGACTTGGCTAATTCACCTTTATTGTACTTATCTACATATAATTTAGTAGATACACTAATGTTAGTATCATCAGAAAGATTTATATATTTTGTTTCGTTCGCCATTATTATTCATAAATATCAAAACTACCAATTTCGAAAATTTCTTCGTTATTGGTATCAATTGATTTTACAAATAATGTGTAATTTCTACCGATAGGCCAATTGGTAAAGTTTAGGTTAATCATATTGTTACGCAACCCCCTCAATACTTTTGTATTAGGTGAGTAATTTATAATAAACTCTTTTGTTAATGTATCCATTACTGCGTAATAGGCCTCATTTGGCAGATAGTATTTAACTTGATATGCAAATGTACTATTGAATTGTTTAATAGGGTATAACTCTCTCGCATCCACCTTTACGGATACTTTCTGACCTTTTGTATAAGAGTCTTTCAAATTTGGTGAATAACAACGATATACCACATCATAACTACTACTAGCTGCGAAATTTGTAATATCAATTAGTGAACCACTTGTATTGGTTTCAGGATATGTTATTACTAATTTAGGTTGATATATTGTATTAGTTTCTTTTGAAAACATTTTAATACTACCATAATCAATAGTATCTAATTCTTTATTACTTGGAAATTTAAGAATAAATCCATTATTTCCTATACTACCACTATTCCATTTTTTTACAAATTCGGTTACATCTAAATTAATATCTTCTACTGTATAACTAAACGATTGTGTTGCTACCGAAGCTGTATACCAACTACCACCTCTACCATCCCAACTTCCAGTTACACCTAAGCCATATGATGCGGTAACACCATTCATTGTGGTATACCAATTGGTTGTAGTATCATCTCCATTTCTATAAATCCAAGTTGCACCATTTGTAGTAAGGTTATCAAAACGAGTACCAGTACCCATTTCCCAACTTCCACTTATAGGATATGCTTCAATTGTAAAATTAGCAGCTAATTCTTCTGCTTTAGTTATCTTTAATTGTAATGATGCGGTAAATGAACTACTTGCTATTGTACCATTTGCTATACTTTTAGATATTTCCGTAGTATCAAACTGAATTAATACTCTACTATTATCTCTGGTATCACCATAGTACACTTTAGAAATTTCCAATACTTCATCTATACCAGTATTTTGGTAAGGTTGTTGTAAGTATATAGTTGCATCTTTTGATGCCGTATAAAATAGTACCATTATAATGCTCTCCCCTTAATATCTTTGTTTGGATATTTAATTTCAAATATAGAAGGGTCTAATGATGGATAAACAATCTTATTTCTAGTTGCTTCTATAATGTTGTACGAATATTGTGAATAGGTTAATCCAGTTGAATCTGCTAAATTTACTATTTCTACTTTAGGAACGGATGAAACCCCATCTACATTTGCCAATTCTAATTCTAATTCACTTAAATTAATTGATTGATTCATTTTCCATTTATTAATATCAAAATAGTTAGTTACTACTTGTACACACTTCAATACAACTTCTCTTTTATTGTAATTAGCAAAAACAGTTATATCAAAGTTTACACCAATATTAACAATATAACCATCAATTAAATTAATAGCATCTGTCAATAATCTATATTCTTCTAAATATGTTTTTAAGTTTTGTTTTACTGTTGCATTTAACGTTGTTAATTTATTATTAGAATCATACC
>Ga0208133_1000902_pt1 | contig 10904 bp, 10 predicted proteins | sample ColrivemetaGS535_FD_187595 | JGI IMG/M metagenome (GOLD analysis project Ga0208133, IMG submission 187595) | Estuarine microbial communities from the Columbia River estuary, USA - metaG S.535 (SPAdes) (version 2) | ecosystem: Environmental > Aquatic > Marine > Intertidal zone > Estuary | place... | reverse complement strand
GAAATTACTTACCATTAGAATTCAAAATACTTTTTAAATCGCCTTTAAAAACAAAAGCATCTCCGCCTTTTAGCGCTTTAAAAATATTTTTCTTTCCAAAAGAAAACTCGCCTTCAAACCAGCCCGTTGCAAAAAGTTTATCTCCTTCACTTAAAAAAATTTTATTCACGCCATTTTCTTCTTCATTGCCAAACGACCCAACAAAATCAAGCTCATTCTGCGCGTTGATTGAAGTCATTACAATATCGTAATTGCCAAAACCATCCAACTTCTTACTTTTATTAAAATGCAGAGTTGCTTCTTTATTCAACACAAAACTGCACAACAAATGATGGCTAGAACTGAAAGCAATATCTGTTGCCCAATCGTTTTGCGCAGAACCAGCTGTATAAAAAAACTGTGTACTCAAATCATCATTTAGCTTGCATAAAAAAGCATCAAATCCACCGTAATAATTCACTTTCATCACCTTGTTTTCTGCGTAGATGCTATCGCCCGAAAACTGTCCGCACACAAACAAATCACCTTGTACATTCTGTTTCAATGTCAGAGCGATATCATCACCACGAGAACCAAAAAAAGCACTTTTTTTCAAGTGCAATTGTGTGTTGATGGCAAACAATGCAAGATCTTGTTTCGTGCTGCTATTTTGGGTTACTGAACCACAAAAAGCAATAGTTGTATCAGATGTAAAAATCATACGCTTGCCAACATCTTCACCTTTTAATCCGAAAGAATTCGACTGGTTAATTGCGCCTTCATCGTTCAGTTGCAAAACAAAAATATCACTACTTCCCTTCGATAGTAATGTATGGTTTAACGTATCGGTGAATGTGCCCAAAACATAAATATATTCATCCTTCCATTGCACATCATTACACTCTCCCTTTCCCTCAAAAGTAGAAAGCCAACAATTGGCACCTTGCGCATTGTATTTGGCTACAAAGGGTTGTACACCTAAGTGGCCACAAACGTAAATGTCATTTTCATTATTTACAGAAAGGTTATACGCTTCATCACTTTCCAATTCACCAGCAGAAATCATCCAAAGTAATTCACCATTTTTCAAAAATTTTGCGACAAAAATATCGCTGCCTCCTTTAGAAACTAAATATCTTGTGGGCGAGAAAAATAGGGTATCTGAATAAACTCCACTTATGATTATATTACTATCTTTATCCACAACCAAACCATACGATTCATCAAAATTTGTAGAACCCAAAGTGCTGCTAAAATTTTTCGAATCGATAACAGAACAAGAAAAAACGAAAGTCAGGAAAATGCAAAACAAAAAAAACTTAAGCGCCTTTATTGTTTTCATCTTTATTTTGAATTTTTGTTTGTTGAGTTCATGTTCTACAAAACTAGCATATAATACCATTAACACCAACACTCTTTTGTATAGCGATTCTTGTACTTTAGACAAGCAAGAATCTTCTGGAATATGGAATTACAAAGCTACCGAAACACAAGACAGCTATAGTGGTAAGTTTGTTTCGCGCACAGGCAAAGACAATCCCTATGGCATAACTTATAGAAATAATTTTCCTGCAGAACTAAAAGGCCATAATATTAGATTAGTGCTCAATGCTCAAATCAAAACAAGCGACACCAACTTTTGTGGCGGATTTGTAGTTGATATTATTAATGGTGAGAATTCTATTTATTATGAATTCCTTTCCTCCAAAAGAAAAAACAGTCAAAACAACATTTGGTATTCTGTTTCCGATACGCTTACAATACCCATGAACCTCGTTCAAAACAGCAACTACAAACTCGTGATATATCAATACAATGGCGAGGGCAAAAGCACCGTTGATGTTGACGATGTAAAGCTATCTTTCTTTAAGCATGAAAATCCCACCTATTTGCCTAACATACCAGCAGCACAAACAAATAAAAGCAACTTAAAAACCTTGTTTAAAAACGCATACTATCAAATAAAACAGAACACAGAAAACAGCAGCATTTTTATAAGCGATATGAACGACAGTCTGCTTACCCAACAAATAGTGTATCATCTAGAATACAAAAAAAATAAAGCTTCAAAAGAAAGCAACACACTCAACCTCACAAATTTTAAGTGCAAAAAAAGCAACGATACTTCTATTGAATTTTCTGCGTCTGCAAAAGAAATTTCTGTTGATTTGATTTTACAATTTAGCGCAACAACGCAGCTCAACTTTTTGATCAAAAGCATATACAGCGATGTAGTAATTGTGCGAGAAGCAGTGGTGATAGAAATGGCCGACGAGGTAAGTGAAGTGTATAGAAACAATAGGAAAGTCGACCTCAACGAATTTCAAAATGAATATTGGCTAGATAAGGAAGGCGTTAAATTTGGCTCCAACAAGAGAGCCACTTACTTTTACCACAACTCTGCTATTTCTTCTGTTCAGCTCAACAGGGTTAAGAAACAATTGGTCATCAATCTCGACTTTAGTTACGACCATCTTCTTTTGCATTTTCCTTTAAGACAAGACACCCTCAAGGGAATAAAAAAAGATATTTCAGAAACACAAAGAACCAAAGGAAGCAGCTCAACTTACCATTTCGCTTTAAACATTGGAAGAGATTGTGGTTCATTGCCTCGTTTTATGAAAAACCCATCGGGCTATTTAGCCGCATTTATTTTCACCGAACATGCCGATTACACCGATTTACGCACGCAGTATGCCGTTAACTTTGGCAGTGAAGATATTCACGAATATAGAAATGCAATTGGTGGCTTTGCTAAATACGATATTCCTGTTACCAAAAGTGTATTTTACAACAATCCCGAAAACATCAACAATGCTGTATTCAACAAAGCTTTCGATTCTCCTATTTGTAACTTAAAAGGAAATGCCGAATTCGAAAAATTTATTGATGATTTGTACCAACACCATTTTGATATTTGTTTGCATACGCCCGAACAAAACAGCAGCAACAGCAAAAACCTAGAAGAAGCCATTGCTTACTTTGCTAAAAAATACGACAGCAAAACATGGATAGATCATGGCTACGACAATGGAATAAAAGACAATAGAGAAGATTTTGTGTGCGATGGTTTGGTGCCTTCTTCGCCGCAATATACTTTGCCTCTTTGGCAAAAATACAACACTCAATACTTTTGGAACTGCTACTATGAAGACAGCTTACTGTTTAACCGTTACCACTTTTACAATCACTTTAAAAATTATTACCACGGCTTTGGCGACCACATTCCTGCGCCCGATTATTGGCACCAAAACAACGCTCCTACCAACATTTACTCTTGGCCTGCACATCAATTGCTTTTCATCAAAGATTTATCGCTGTGGCAATACTACTTCAACGAAAAAACTTTCAACGATTTAATCGACAATCAAGAAATTTGCATCAGTCATGTTTATCCATCACGTGTTGATGACAGTACAGGCTTTTTTAAATTAGATGAAGATGGAAAATATGTTGTTAGCACAGAGTTCGACAAAGCGCTTGTAAGAATGGCTTCTTATCGAGATAAAAATCTTTTAAACCTTACTACCATTCGCGATTTACTAGATTACAGAACGTCTGTAGACAAAGTAAAATATGAGATTCTAGAAGAAGGTAAAATAAAACTAAGCAACACTTCAAATGCAACTATTCACAACTTAAGCATGACGACAAAGAGCAAGGTAGTTAAAGTGAATGGCAAAAATATTTCAACGAAAAAATGGAATGACGAATTGATTTTTTGGTTCGATTTGGGAGTTGGAGAAAGTGTTGTGATTGAATACAACTAAAATTCTCCCGCAGATTTAATTGCTGGGCTGCCGTAGGGGCGAAATGCTTTCGCCCGTGAATAGAAAAATTCAAAAAAAAGTGGGCGAAAGCATTTCGCCCCTACGGAAGTCCGCTACTTGATATGCCCTACAGCTTCTCGTTATTCTTGTGTCGGTCTTTATCTCTGCTCGTTTTCTTCTCCATGTTTTTTTTCATCGCCTCTTCTAAATCCACACCTGTTTGATTGGCCAAACACACCAAAACCCACAACACATCAGCCATTTCATCGCCCAACTGTTTTTCTTCTTCCTTGTGTTTGAAAGATTGTTCGCCATATTTCCTGGCCATGATGCGCGCCAACTCACCCACCTCTTCCATCAAAATCGCAGTATTGGTAAGCTCGTTAAAATAGCGAACACCATAGGTTTTAATCCATGTATCTACTTCTTTTTGTAAAGCTGAAATTTCCATTATTCTTTGTTTTGAGAATCAATAATTATTGTAACCGGACCGTCATTCAGCAATTCTACTTTCATGTCGGCAGCAAAGATGCCGCGCTCTACTTTATCACTTAATAGCACTTCCATTCTATCACAAAACTGCAGATATAAATCTTTGGCTACATCGGGCTTTGCCGATTTTTCGAAAGACGGACGGTTTCCTTTTTTAGTGTTGGCAAATAAGGTAAACTGACTCACCACCAAAACCTTACCTTTGGCTTCTTTCACCGCCAAATTCATTTTACCGTCAGCATCACCAAAGATGCGAAGCTTAACTATTTTTTGAGCCAGCCATTCTAAATCTTCAAGTGTGTCTCCTTCTTGAACACCCAATAAAATAAGAAGTCCAGTAGAAATTTGTCCGGTGATATTTTCATCAACCCTAACACTCGCGTGTTTAACTCTTTGGATTACCGCCTTCATTTTTGGCTTTTGACTTTTAACTTTTTACCTGTATTGTTCCTCGTCATCGTTATACATATTCACGTAGCTCTTGTATCGCTCTTCACGAATTTCACCATTAATCAAGGCTTGTTTCACCGCACAACCAGGCTCATTAACATGCACACAATTGTGAAACTTACATTGCGAAGAAAAAGGTAAAAACTCAGGGAAATATTTACACAACTCAGTCTTCGTCATATCGGCCAAACCGAGGCCTTTAATGCCAGGAGTATCGATCACAAAGCCACCGAATGTAAGCTCATGCATTTCGGCAAAAGTAGTAGTGTGTTTACCTTGCTCATGCATATCAGATATTTCAGAAGTTTTTAAATTCAAGTTTGAATCTACTGCATTTACCAAAGTAGATTTACCAACGCCCGAGTGACCCGACAACATAGAAATTTTTCCTTTCAACAATTCCTTCAAAACTTCCACTCCTTCTCCATTCTGCGCACTCACTCTTCTGCAATCGTAGCCAGCTGCGCCATAAATTGTTTCCCATTCTTTCAACTGATGCAACTCTTCTTCGCCATACAAATCGATTTTATTAAAAACTAAAATCGCAGGTATATGATAAGCCGTTGCGGTTACCAAAAATCTATCAATAAATTCAGAATAAGTTTTAGGATGCGTAGCGCAAACAATCAAAATAGCTTGATCAAGATTGGTAGCCAAAATATGGTATTGCTTCGATAAATTCACCGAGCGACGAATGATATAATTCTTACGCGGAAGAATTTGGTGAATCACATAATTATCGTCTTTATCTTTCTCCAACTCCACGTTATCACCCGCCGCAACAGGATTGGTGACTTTAAATCCCTCCAACCTGAATTTACCGCGTATACGCGCCGAAACACACTCGCCACTTTCCAGCTTAACGTCGTACCAACTACCTGTAGATTTTAACACCAATCCTTGCATGAGGTAAAAATAGGATTAATTGGGTAATAAGGGGGAATAAAATATATATTTGAAGCTTGAAATTGGTTTATCTATTTTAATTTTTCAAATCAAAAAGAAAGCGACAATGAACAGAACGATTAAAGCAGACTTATACAGATACAACGGACTATCTGGCACAAAGGGATTCATTATAGGCCTTCGAAATCCGGGCTTTGCCTACACTTACATATTGAGAAAAATTGCCAAGAGCAAAAAATACTCCTTGAAAAAATTGTTATTTACTTTTCTAAAATCGAGGTACGCTAATAAATACGGCTTTCAAATTCCTGCTAGCACGCAGATAGGTGAAGGATTTTATATTGGGCATTTTGGAACTATTGTGATTAATGGAAAAGCAACGATTGGCAAAAATTGTAATATCACGCACAACGTTACTATTGGACAAGCCAATAGAGGCAAATTGAAAGGATACCCTACCATTGGCGACAACGTTTGGATGGGCACAGGCTCGGTAATTGTGGGCAATATCACCATTGGTTCAAATGTATTAATAGCGCCCAACTCATTTGTCAATGTAGATGTTCCAGCTAATTCAATGGTGTTAGGAAATCCTTGTAAAATTATTAGTAAAGAAAATCCTTGTGAAGGGTATATCAATCATGTTTTGATGTAAATGGAAATAGCATCAATTGTATAAACTCAAACTCACAATTTTATTTGCCATTTCTTCATTTTAATTGATCTAAAGGCAGCTATATTAGCAACGACACCATCTGCCAAAATCATAATCTATGCTGTAGTGTAAAGTTGATGCGATTCTATTAATATCGCTGTAAACTCAAGAGCAACGGACGTCCAACCAAAAACAGTTAAGCCATTATAAAACTTTCGCATATTTTGCCTATCACTAGTGATAAGAAAAATCGACTTAATTTCACTGACTTTAATAGTATCTAAATAAGCATAAGGCATTAGCGCCGACAAACTATCTTTCTTTGCAATATTGTTCTTTTTATCGGCATAAATTTCATACAATACTTTTCTCTTTTTTCTTCTTTTAAGCCAACTATCTTCCAACACTTTAAACACAACAGATGAATCTATCACACCAGAAACCAGAGCTTTTCTTTCTTCTCCATTATGCAACTTCACATGCACCAAAAATTGATTGCAAGGTATATTGTAAAGTCGCGAAGGCTCTCCTTTTCTTTGGAAAAAGAGAGTGTCTTGACCATGGGCCTTTGAGCCTAAAGAAATCAAAAAGGACAAAAGACAAAAAAGAAGGTATTTTGTTTTCATGATTTTATTACTTACCAGCGGGTGAATAGTTTGCGGCAAAAGCTTTACCTACTATCATTTATATTCGTTTAATTTTAGATTTTCTATTTCTTTCGTAAATGTTAAATCATGAGGGATATTTAACTCTTTTCGTTTTTCGTTATATCGCTCTAATGTAAGCGCTCCAATTCTAAAAATAAAAATTCAAAAATGGAAATGATGCGCAAATATTTAATACAAAATCAACATTTACCTTCATAACATTTAATTGACTATTTTTGCACCATGGCAAATATTGTAGCAATTGTTGGTCGACCAAATGTTGGTAAATCGACCTTATTTAATAGAATCACCGAAGGGCGCACTGCCATTGTAGATGAGCAGGAAGGTGTAACACGTGATAGACATTACGGACGTGGAGAATGGAATGGTAAAGAATTCATTATTGTAGATACTGGAGGATATGTGAGTGATTCTACGGAAATGTTTGATACTGCTATTAAGCGTCAGGTTAAAATCGCTTTAGAAGAATGTAAGGTTATCATCTTTGTGGTAGATGTTGTAACAGGTATGACCGACCTAGACCAAGGGGTAGCCGATATCTTAAGAAGAACCAAAAAGAAAGTATTGTTGGTGGCCAACAAATCTGATAATTACGAACGTGAAGTAGATGCTGCAGAATTTTATTCCTTTGGTTTCGATGAGTTGTTTTGCGTTTCATCACTAAGCGGAAGCGGAACAGGTGAATTGATGGATGCCGTTGCAGCTGAATTAGATGAGGAAAAACCAGAAGATGTTACTGGCCTGCCAAGAATATCGGTAGTAGGTAGACCAAACGTAGGGAAATCATCTATCGTTAACGCATTTCTTAACCAAGAAAGAACTATTGTTGCTCCCTTAGCTGGAACAACTAGAGACAGCATACACACTAGATACAAAGCGTACGGTCACGATTTTATTTTGATTGACACTGCTGGTTTGCGTAAAAAAAATAAAGTGGATGAAGATTTAGAATTCTACTCTACTTTAAGAACCTTAAATGCTATTGAAAATTCAGATGTGTGTTTGCTCATGATTGATGCTACGCAAGGCATAGAAGCGCAAGATTTGGCTATTTTCAATATCATCATCAAGAGTAAAAAAGGAGTTGTTTTCGTAGTGAACAAATGGGATTTAATTGAGAACAAAGATTCAAATTCTGTGAACTCATATACTACTGCTATTTTAGAAGCCACCAAGCCTTTCAATGATGTACCCATCGTATTTACGGCAGTTCCAGATAAACAAAGAATTTTAAAGGCTTTAGAAGTCGGTTTACAAGTGCACGAGCGTAGAATTCAAACCATTAAAACATCGGTATTGAATGAAGTGATGGGCGAGATTATTGAAAAAAATCCGCCTGCTACCGTGAAAGGCAAAATGGTGTCGATTAAATACATTACGCAGTTGCCTACTAAAACTCCGGCTTTTGCCTTCTTCGCCAATCATCCTAAGTACATTCAAGAAAATTACAAACGCTTCTTAGAAAACAAATTGAGAGAGAATTTCGATTTGTGTGGTGTACCTATTTCGTTGTTTTTTAGAGAGAAATAAAACACTATAACTTATGTAGGGGCGAGCTGTGCTTAGTCATGGTCGGAAGAAATTGTACTGCATCTGTGTTGATGGAATTAAGTCTAGAGTCACTAACTCCACTTCTCCCTTTTCTAAAGGGAGAGCGCGAAAATGCCTGTGAAGTGGGAAGAGGGATTTTCTTCAATTGTTACTATTATCAAATACATTAATTGGTTAAACTCGAAATATTTCAAGGCACAAAATCCCTCTTGCCTTTGCCCTCAAAGCCTTGCGCACTCTCTCCGTCAGCTGACGGAGAGAAGTGAAGTTAGTGACCCATTCGTGAAGATAGTAATCAAAAAAAAAACGAATTATTTTTCTTCCGACCATGACTAAGCTGTGCTCGCCCTTTTTTGTTTCGGGCGAACACAGTTCGCCCCTACGCCAACAATACTCAAATTTTATATCTTTGTAACATGAATTTTTTACCAGAAGAGATAGAAAAATACAGCGAAGTGCACACCTCAGCAGAGAGCGAATGGCTGTGCAATTTAAATCGAGAAACACACCAAAAAATATTGAAACCACGCATGTTATCGGGCCACATGCAAGGCAGAATTCTATCTATGTTTAGTCAGATGATTAAACCCGAAAGGATTTTGGAAATTGGCACTTACACTGGTTATTCGGCACTTTGCTTAGCAGAAGGATTAGCAGAAAACGGAAAACTAATCACTATTGATATCAATGAGGAATTGCAAGAATTTGTGCAAAAACATATAGATGCCTCTCCTTACAAAAACAAAATTGAACAAAGAATTGGCAATGCCTTAGAAATCATTCCTACTTTAAACGAACAATTCGACATCGTTTTTATTGATGCTGACAAAGAAAACTATCTTCCTTATTTCAACTTAATTTTCGACAAAGTGAAAACTGGTGGTTACATCATTGCTGATAATGTTTTGTGGAGCGGAAAGGTTGTAGACAAAGTGAAAGCGAATGACACCGACACCAAAAAACTATTGGAATTCAACGCCTACATTCAAAACCACGAAGGTGTAGAAAATGTATTACTTCCCGTTCGCGACGGCTTAATGATTTGCAGAAAGAAATAAGAAACATTCTGTGTAAATTTCTCCGTAGAGACAGATAGAATCTGACTTGAAATAGAGAAAAAAATCCGATTCTTTAAATTTTAAAAGGAATGTAATCTTTTTTAAGCCATCCGTCAGTTGACGGATGGTTCTACGAAGAAATTACTTATTAATGTTGTTAGTGTCTTTATCCCAATTGACAATATTCTCTTTGATGTAATTTTCGATATTTATCAATTCATTTTGCGAACGAATAATTCTTTCAAAAAAATTATTTTGCCACACTTCCTTATACCCCACTGCTCTTGCTTGCGAAGTTACACTGGATTTAAATCCCCTTACAAATGAACTTAAATTCTTACTCTGTTTTCCAATGGAATTCACACTATTTAAAATCAAAGAATAATTTGGTATTTCGTAACTAGGCAGTTCAACCCCTGAATTTATATTGATATAAATAATGCCGTGCAAATGATTAGGCATTATCACCCAGGGACCCAAAAATACATTATCGCGAATATCATTTGTTTTCAGTAATTCTTGCTTAATGATTGTTCCTAAAGATGATTCAATAAATTCAGAATTAACGATTTTGCCAAATGTATTTTTGCGTTCGAAACTACAAATCGTGATGAAATATGCTCCATCGGAAGAATAATCGTAGCCTTGCAAACGCAGAGATTCTGCTTTGAAATTTAAATGTGTCATAGAATGTTTAGTTAGTGATACAAAACAAAAAATTTCTTCGTAGAGACAGATAGAATCTGTCTTGAAATAGAGAAAAAAATCCGATTCTTTAAATTTTAAAAGGAATGTAATCTTTTTTAAGCCATCCGTCAGTTGACGGATGGTTCTACGAAGACACCAAACCGCTTAGAAGTACTAATTTGTTATTCGCTGTTACTTTCCCATCTCCTATCAATTTCTCCACATCAGCCTCCGCAGAAACCAATTCAAATGGAATTCTAAACGAACAACCGACTTTCCATTCGCTGCAGCCATAAGCCGTTTTGCCTTTGATTATTTTGCCGGTGTTGCATTTCGGACAAACGATAGGCTTCGCCTCCACCGGACGAATATCATAAATCACCTCGGTTACCAGTGAGTGCACCAACTCTTCCATCTCCTTAATAAATTGTGGCGCAGAAAATTCGTTATTTTCTATTTGTCGCAATTTTTTCTCCCAGATACCAGTAAGCTCTGGCGATTTTAAAGTTGGATTGTGAATCACAGATATCAAATGAATTCCGATTTCTGTGGCCAATATTTTTTTTCCTTTTTTCTCTATGTAATTTCTTTTGAATAGCGTTTCAATAATGTTTGCGCGCGTTGATGGTCGGCCAATTCCGTTCTCTTTCATCAACGATTTCAATTCATCGTCTTCTATAGCTCTGCC
>Ga0208133_1000891_pt1 | contig 10986 bp, 9 predicted proteins | sample ColrivemetaGS535_FD_187595 | JGI IMG/M metagenome (GOLD analysis project Ga0208133, IMG submission 187595) | Estuarine microbial communities from the Columbia River estuary, USA - metaG S.535 (SPAdes) (version 2) | ecosystem: Environmental > Aquatic > Marine > Intertidal zone > Estuary | place... | reverse complement strand
ATTCTCTATTATCTACTTTACTCAAAAATCCTTCTAAGTTTGCAGGAATTCTTAATATGGTTCCATCTTCCAAAGAAAAGGGTGCATCATGTATTTGATTAGCAGTTGCAATAACCCACCAAAGAGATGCATCATCAAGATGTTCTTGTGCTATCGAATCTAATCTATCACCTGTCTGTACTACTACATACTTATCTTCATCAGTCTTTGGTATCTTAGGAAGTACTTTAGATGTATAAACTTCTCTACCATCAGATAATTTTTTAGTATCGTTAAATGTATATCTACTAGCCATATTATACTTTTATTTTTATAGTTTTTCTAACACCAACTCCAGCATCCTTATAATCATCTTTACTTCCTTTTTTTAATTCCCCATCTACATTATTTATATAATACTCTATATTAGCTGGGGTTTTGTAAATTTCATGTTGAGAGGTAACACCCTCACCATTTTTAGGAAATGAATATAATCCTCGTATAGAACCATCTTCTATGTTTTCAACAAATTTGAGTGTAATTGCCACATCTATAAATTTTGGTAACAATAATCCTTTAACATCAGTTTCCCAAGTTCCACTATCTGGAAATGTATAAGAAAGAGATTCTACTATACATACCTTGTCTCTATACATATCACCAAGGGTAAATTCGGTAAAATTTGGATGAGCCATGTTGTTCTCAATTAAAGGATATGATAATTTGGTTAAGTTAGATAATTTAGACCAGTTGTTTGCAAGTTCCAATGGATTCTGTGCATATACTTGTAGGTTAAATGATACACTTCTTTCTACTGATTCGAAAATATAGTATTTGTATGGATTACCAACAAAGTTATTTGATGCCCAAGATGGTGATGAAGTTTCTGTTAAACCTGTTATTGAACATCTAAATGCCATCATTGGATATGTTTTTGATTTATATCTACCAATGAATAAAGGAACTAAATCTTTTACTGGTGAAAATCCTTCAACAGTTACTGTACCATCTTTAGTATTAACTGTGGTAGTATATGGGTCTCCTTTTGCAATTGTATCACCACTATTATCTAAACCACGTTCTTGTAATGTTAAAGCTTTAGTATCGGTTTTGGAATATTTTTTTGAATAATTTTCATCTTTTAGTGGAGAGTATGGTTGTGCTGGTTTTGCATTTTCAATACTTTTCATTGCATTAGGTCCTCTTCCAAATGTACCTGCTAAGATATTATCTTTAGCTGGTCTTTCTACACCTGCTGTTGGAGATACTAATGAGATATCTAAAGGAGAATCTTTTAATGATTCTATATCAGTTTCATTATCTCTTTTAACTTTTGAAGTAGCTGAATAGTTTTTTCCTTCTTCACTTGTATTATATTCAGCCGATACTGGACCTGGGCTTTTACTTTGAGCAGAATCAGGAGTTCCAAATAAAGCTCCTCTTAATTCATCTTTAGCGTAGTTAACTCCACCTGCAAGTGCTTGTTTACCCATTGTTGATGGGTTACCACGCATACCTTTTAATATTCCACCAAGTGCATTGCCTTGTCCACCAATTAATTCAGGTGTTATTTGAGTAGATGAATTAAATTCTTCACTATTACCATTTATCTTATCAACAATTCTTGATGGTATTTGAACAATTGGTAAACCTAATTTATCTTGTAAAAATCCATTTGCTTTACCACGAACCTCTGATAATGAATTTACCTTACCTCCTGTAAGTTTTCCTAATCCCTTACCAATTAAACCACCACCATCACCACCACCATCACCACCGTTATTACGATTTGCAATCATATCTTCGGTAAGTGGAGTTGAACGTAATCCTATTCTTGCTGCTTCATTACCATATATAAGAGGATTGTTTATTTCTACAAGTGATTTAATTCTAATACCAGATATCTCTTGTTCAAATCGAGTTTCAGTATCAGCCTTAACCGCAGAATATTCTGTTCCTAATTTGAAGGAATCTTTATTCTTAAAAAGTTCTAATAGTGTTGGCATATAATTAAGCTCCCATTAATCCAAATTGGTTAATATTACTTTTCTCTTGTGTTTTTGAAATACGAGATGTAATTTTTTCATTATCTATATAAACATCTTTATTTGATGTGGATACGTTTGTTAGTTCTTTTATAGCACTTACTACCTCACTCATATCAGTACCAGCTACTTGATTTGCTGCACCAACTATATCACCACTTGTAGCCATTTGAGATATCGTTCCCATTTCAGTTTCCCCAATAGGAGATTTTGCTTTCATGATATCAGATTGGTCAGCTGGTGTTGATGAAGTTTTAATTTCAGTTTCAGTTGATGATTCTTCATCATCTCCAAATAAATAACTACCAACAGAACCTAGTCCTGATAGAATTTTATCTTTTAACCATGAACCGATACCACCAAAGATAGAAGTAAATCCATCCCACAATAGTGTTGGTCCTGTCATAAGTAATCCGATGAATTCAGAACCTATTCCCATTAGTGCCTCTCCAAGACCAATATCACCACTTAAAACACTAGCAACATATCCAAATACGTTAGCAACTCTTTCTACGATTGATGCAATTACTCCAAAGACCTTACCAATAACATTTCCAACTACACCTGCAACAAATCCAAATACTTTTCCAATTGTATCAAATAAAGTAGATTTACTTTCTCCAAAGATTTTAGTCCAAGCTTCTTTAACAGGTAAAAATGCAGTTTTAATTTTTTCAAATGATTTTGCTAAAGTTCCTTTTATTTTTTCCCAAGATTCTTTCATGGATTTGAAAGAACCAGATATTTTATCTAAAGTTTCTTTCGGAATCATTTTTGTGAATTTATCTTTTATACCAGTTACAAGACCTCCAATATATTCCATTGTTTTAGGAAACATGTCTCTAAGATAGTTAATAGGTGCACTAATAACTGCCATGAACGAATCTCCTATTAGGGACATATCAAGAGTAAAAATTCCCTTTACTATGTTCATTATATTTTTGAATTGTTCGCCAAGTAACTTGATTGAACTTATTGCAAATTTGGTTGTAAATTGAATTAATGAAAATATTGGTTCTATGATTGCAATAAGACCTTCCCCTATTGGTAGGAATGCTTGTAAAATAGTACTTCCAAATGCAGACATTTTATTACCCATCGATTCTAATCTACCTTGTCTTTGTTCATCTAATGCTAATTTATCAGTTGCTGCAGCTATCTCTTCTTTACTCATATTAGAGATATCCATTCCACTTTTGAGTGCCTTTTGTAAAAGTTTTCCTCTTTCACCTTCTGTACTTAATCCTAGTTCTTGGATTCTAGCCATGTTTTGCATCTCACCAAGTGTCATACCAGTAGCTTTTTCAAGAGCTTCTTGTTCAAATACACTCATGTTTTGTAAATCAACAGAATTTCTAAGTTGTTCTACCATCGATGCCTGTGCACCAACCACATCACCTTGAGCTGCAAGATAACGAGATTGTGAAAAGTTTAAGTTAGTACCTAAGATAGCACTAGCTTCCATTTCACCACCAATTGAATTTTGATAATCCAATAAACCACGAGATACTTTAACTGCTTCTTTAAGAGATGTACCCATTTTGGCTGCATTTATTGCTGCAGCTCCCATTGCTTGTACATTTCCTCTAAAGAATCCATTCGCATCTTCAGCAGAATCAGCTATATCAGCCATTATCTTACCTGGAGCAACTCCAGCCTGTGCAGCTAAATGTGTTAATCCTTCTAAATTAGATTGAGCAACTTCTTCACTCAACCCTCCCATGTTTTGGAATGATTTATTTAATTTTGCTGCATCTTGTGTTGAAACCCCAAAGTTCTTACTAAGAACCATCATGGATTTCATTGTATTTGCAGCAGGTTGTTCAATACCACCAAATTCATTTGTGAAATCTGCTGCTGCTTTAGCTACATCTTCCATCGATGCACCTAATCCTGCAGTTTGCATGTAAACAGAATTTATATTCTGTCCCATTTGTTGAGTTTGTGAATTTAGTAATCCAGTCTCATCCCTAAATGCTTTTGCAGCCTTTTCTACTCTAAACATTGCAAGTACTCCAAGTGCAAGAAGAGCTACAATTCCTGCTATAATAGCTTGGGGTCCCATCAATGTACCAGCTAATGATGACATAGAAGAACCACCAGCTGAAGCGAATGCCTTCATTCCACTCTGACCGGAAGATAGAGCTGAACTAAATTTTGTTGTAAATACTTTAGCTGAATCTGAGAATGCTCCTTTTAAGTGATTTACAGGTCCTGAAGCTATATTTGATATTCCCTTACCAATTACTGGTATCTCACTTAATCCATTTAATAATCCATCAAGAGAACCATTTATAGAACCTGCTAAACCTTGTGCAGCATTATCTAATGAATTAACTAATTTGAGTCTCTCACCTTCACTTTTTTGAATATCAATATTTGCTTGAACTTCTTTTTGTTTTTGTGGAAGTAATTTTGCATTTGCACCAAAATATCGTTTAGATAATCCATCTTTTTGTTTTTCTAGTGCTAAGATTGCATCTTGAGTAGATTCATAATCAGTTGCACCTGAATTTATACTTTTTAATTTATCATTAAATTCCTTTTGAGCATCAGATACTTTTTTTTGAGATTTTTCAGTATTATCAATCATTTTATTTAACGCACCGGTTAATGATTGAGATACCTTTAAAGCCTCATTATATTCTTGTTGTATTTCTGCCTTAGATTTTGCCATCTATTACAATCCAGCGTATTTCTTAAGTTCGTTTGGAATTTTAACTCCTGATTTTTCTGCATCTATGATAGATTTTTTCATTCTATCTTGTGCAGTATCAAAAGAATCTACTGCTTTTTTAAAATCAGTATTGTTTTTTAGTTTTTTCTTAAGTAATCTTGCAAAAATCTTACCAACGATACCTTCATTTTGAAATGCCGGCTTGGATTTTAGATAATTTACTTGTTCTTTTGTTAGTTTCATAATATTCTCCAATTGTACTACTATAAATATAGAGCATAAAAAAAGTGAGGAATTATTTCCTCACTCTTACATTTGGTCCTTTTGGAGAAGAACTCTGTGTTTGTTTCTGTGACTTCTTTTGTGCATCTGCTTCTTTCTTTTTAGCATCAGCAAGTTGCCTATAATAAAACATTCTTATATGAACTGGTAATTTGTATATTCCTTCTTGAGTAAACCCATTACCATAGTAACATAATTCGAAAATTTGTGTATGAAGTAATACAGAATAGTTATTAGGTAGGCCAAAAAAACCCAACTCCCATAGGGATGTTTTTCACCTCCACATCTCCTGTTTGTTCATCCTCGAAATCGAATTCCATATTGATATCAGGTGTTATCTTAGCAATGTATTCTCTGAATGCCTTAGTATCACGAGTAATGAATTTGTTATTAATGAAGTTAGTGATAGATTTTGTATCAGATTCACCATCTACTGAAAGAATCATAAAACGATATCTTGTAGTAAGTTCTGCGGATACACTACCTTTGTTTAATCTTTGTAATGCTTTAATATCAGCATCAATCTTTGTTTCATCACCATGTGTTAGAATTTTAAACTCTAATTCATGTTTTCCGTGTGGTGTAGTAAACTTGTATTTGTTTTCTGAAGAAAGGTTATCAAAATCTATTTCTTTTGTTTGTACCTTACCTAAATCAATAATAACCTCTTGTTGTTCCCCTAATGAGTTAGTAACTTCTATCTTGTATTCGGGTCCATAACCTAATACACGAGTTGCTAATAATATTGCGTTTTTATCCCCTAATACAATATCATCTATATTAATATCCTTCTCAACTATAATTGATTCGAATAACTTATCTATCACTACCCCCCTTCTCACTAGATTCTGCGATGCAAGAATTTCTTCTTCACGTGCAGTCATATACTTAATCTCAACGGTTCCTTTTGAGAGGGGATTACTCTCCGGGTAACACTTACCTTGTGAGGGTAGTGAGATGATTTCTGTTGGAAAATCATAATTTGCCATAAACTTTTATTTTAATGTTCGTATATAAATATATAACTTTTAAAAAGTTAGAAAAAAGACATAAAAAAAGGTTCTCACTAAGAGAACCTTTTATGAAGTATCAAAAGTATATATTGTAGTATTAGTATTCTAAAACTGCGTAATCGTATGAAAGTGTTAATGTAATATCAGAAGGGTCATTTGAAGCCCAGTCTAAATCATTAAATACTGCATTGTTAATAAACGCACCATGTAATTCCCACTTCTCAATTTTATCACCAACAGGTCCTAACATTTCAATTTGTAGAGTTTTCTTATAGAAATCTGCATATCCATCTCTACCTGTAAGGGATTCATGAGATAATCTCACCCATTCCATTACTTGTTGTGCTCCACTTGGAACGATTGGGTCAAATAAAGTGATTTCAATATCTTGCCATTCACCTTTACCTTTGAGTTTTCTCTTTACGTTAATATGGTCTAATGTTACTACTTCAAAAGAAATAGATGGTCTATTAGCCGTTTTTATTAGATATGATTCAATTCCATCAACCGTCATGATGAAACGATTTTTCATCTTTGGTTCGAAATTGGTATAAAACATACCTCCGTTTGATTCTAATACTTCTGCCATTTTTTTATTCTCCTATTTACTACTATAAATATAGTTTTTTTTATTTTTTAGTTATGATGTGAACGAAGCCCCAGTCGGTAGAATGTTGAAATCAATTACAATGAATTCAGCTGTCTTAGTAGGTTGTAAATAAATTGCCCCTGCCAAGATGTTTCTATCGATTACATCTGGTGTATTGTTAGATTCATCCATTACCACTCTAAAAGCGTAAAGACCTTGTCTTTGTTGTATTCCTTCTAAATAAGGATTAACAGTATTTAAGAATCTTGAACGAGTTTTAGTAGTGTTTTGTTCGAATACAAGGTATCTTGATGTAGATGCGATGTATTTCTTCACTTTGATTAATAATCTTCTTACGTTGATTCTATCAAGTGCTGATGAACGGTCTTGTAAAGTTTTCTGTCCGAAAGCAACGATACCCTCACCTGGGAATTGTGCGATTGGATTAATTTTTCCTTCATACAAAGTATCTCTTTCAGCATGAGTTAATCTATTTAATACACTAACTGCACCTGTAATACCACCTCTGTTCAAACCTGCTGGTGCAAACCATTCGGCTGCAACTGCATCGTTTTCAGCATATATTCCTGGCATCAATACTGATGGTGGAACTGTTGTTAATTTATTTGTTCTTGAATCAATTGTTTTAACCCATGGGTAATAAGTACCAACGTAGTTAGAATCAACAGATTGTCCTTCTTGTATTGCTTGTTCAATAGTATCACTTTTATCAGTTACATCACCGATGAAGAATGCATCTTCTCTAGCTTCTACCATATCAGTTACTTTATCAAATACATAAGAGTGTAATCTTCTTACAACACCTGGTGCAGATACCAAATTGATATCGAAATCATCTGGATTAGATACTGCGTTGATTGCTTTTACATATGCAACCGAACCACTTGATGTTGAAGTTGATAAGTTAAATCCTTGTGCATTTCCAGCTCCCCATTGTGCATCATCAGCTTTAGCTGATTTGATTGTTGGAGATATACCATCGAATCCACCTTGGAATCCTACTGTAAATTGTCTTTTAGCGATAGTTGCTGCATTATCTAAAGTTGATAGAGAATAACCGAAGTTATAAGTTCCATATCCATCATCTTGATGGTTTGGAGTTACTCCAACTGAACTAGCACCATTGTATTCTACATTGATATCTGCATCGAATGAGAATGCTGTATTTCCACCAATTGTTGCCGAAGCAGGAATTGGAGAAAGGTAAGATTGGTTATCAATTTTTACTAATGCAGTTTCTAAATCAATACCACTATACTTTACAGTTGTTGAACCATTATTATTACTAGAACCAGTAGAGAATAATACTGCTGGTATATCTGATTCAGAACCACCCACAAAAATTGGGTTAGTATATGCACCATGTCCAAATGGTACTGCAGTTATAGGAGATGCTCCTTCTGCTACTGTTTCAACTCTTACAAATTTAGAACGATTTACATAATCACCATCTAAATTCATTTTACCAACTGCATCAATACTTACGTTCTGGTCACCTATTACTTTCTTAATGTAATTTGGAGATGCAGGGTCCATTGATATTTTGTTAAATGTTTCAATTACTGATTTTCTTTTATCTGTATCAGAGTATCCTCTAATTGCAATTGAGAATGTTCCATAATCAGATGCGTTAGAAGTACCTGCTGCTTTTACATTAAAGATAGATACTTTATATTCTGTATTTGCATAAGTACCATCACCTAAAGTATGTAATTTGAAAAGGTTATATCTTTCACCAGAAATCAATTGAGATTGTATCCAAGGAGTGGAAGCGTTTTGAGAATCTTGTGTGAAATCTTGGTCTGATAATGCAACTAAAGAAATTTGTGAACCACTATTAGCTAAGTGAGTTGTAAAATCTGTTGCAGCGTTTTCAAAATACTTGTATGAAAATACTTTTTTAGAACCAAATGCAGATTCACCGAATACATCGGATAAATCATTTCCAGCGGTTGGTAAAACTGATGCTGAAATTTCACTTCCTAGTAAAGAACCAGAAATTGAAAATACTGAAGCCGATGGTTGTGAATCTATTGCTGTTGAAGCATACAATTCAGTTGTTATACTACCATCTGCATCTGCAAGGTTATCAGTACCATGTAGTACACCGATGATTTTATCATCTTTAGTACCCACACCACTTAATTTAATTCCAAGAGGTGCTGCATGAGTATAACCACCAATATGTCCTACACGAACAATAGTAGCTACTCCAGCTTCTCTTAAATAATTTTGTACGGTATACCCTGAATAGTAGTCTCCATTAGGGGTGCCGAATATTTCTTCGAATTCTGATTGTGAACTTACAACGGTTGGTACGAAAGCAGGTCCTTTATGGAAAGGTCCAATTATTGCTGCTCCAATTTCACCAATCCCTTGTGATAAGAAAGAAAGGTCATTCTCTCTCGTAAATACACCAGGTGATACAATTTTTTCTGCCATTTTATATTACTCCTTGTTATTATTTTTGTATAATATACTCTTATATAAGTATAACTAACTAAATCAAAAGATTAATTTATCCTTCTACTTCAGCGGTTTCTTCTTTTGGGTTTGGTGTAAACGTACCTGTTTTTGGGTCAAAGTTACCATCTCCATATTTTTCATTCAAACCTTTGAAGATTTCTTGTTCTTTTTCTGCAAGTGTTTGATGTTGTTGAAGTAATTGCTCTTCTTGTGCCTCAATTTGTTGGATAGTTCTATTTTTTTGAATAGAAAGTTGTCCTAATTGAGTAAAGGTTTGTCCTACTTCGTTTCTTAAGTCATCAATTGTTTTGATTTCTTCTGCTGTAAACTGAATTGCTTCTGCCATTTTTGTAAATTTTAATTAATTATTGTTATCAATATATATAAATATATAGTTTTTTACAAAACGTAATTTTTATTTATTAGTTTTCAAACGTATGAGAGAATTCTAATGCAGTTGAATAACTACCCCAAACTCCCATTTCTCTATTTCGTATTCTAGCATACCATGTACCAGTCGAAAGACCAGATACATTTACACTTAATGTACTATATGTACCACTATGAGTTGCATCGAGTGAACTAAAGTCAGAGTTATCATCAACTTGTAATTGAGTTTCAGTTACTCCTTCAGTACCAGTTGCAGTTGGATGTGTCCAATTCAACGTTGAGTTTTGAGCTCCAGCAGGATTATCATATGTTGGTTCTGCAGCTGCAGGTCCTGCAAACTGAGTAAATGAATTACCACCTTTATTATGTGTAATATATCCATTAACTAAATAAGTATCTTGTTCTTCAACATCAATTGATACAATTTCTACTGTACTATCACTTGTTGTTATTGAATCTACATTTACTTCAGTAATAGTACCACTATCTGATTTGATTAATTTATCACCAACTATTAAATTGTGTAATTCTTTAAATCTAAATAAACCATCAGTTGAATCTTTTACTAACATTGGGTGTTCTGATGTACCAGTAATTTCACCATCGTTTACATTATAATATCTTGATGCGAATGAAAATGTAAGATTTACTACGGTTACATCTTTTGAAACCTCACCAAGTTCTGAATTAGACCAATCAAGAAAAGTTCCATCTGAATCGGCATCTAAACCTGAAAGTGAATATCCTTTTAATACATCTCCTTCTTCTAAATCACCTGCATCTACAATTGTACCATCTGCTAAAAGAATTGGTGAATCTGCAGTTAAACAAAGTGCTGCTGCATTTCCATCATACGAATCTACAATATAAATTGATTTACTTACATCTTGTCCCATGTTACCTGCACCAACTCCACCAATGTGGTCATTGTAAGGTTCATCATAATTAACAGTCAATGTATGTGCAGTTCCAATGGCTTGTAATACAGATTGTAAAGTGTTATCTCCATTCTGACCAAAGGTTATAGTTGCTGATTTATCTCCACCAGTGGCAATAGTAATATCACCAGATGTAGAACTCCATGTAAAGTTTGTAGAAGTAGATGCTATCGTAGCAGCGTGACGGGTTCCAGCCCCGGTAAATGAAAGAGTGTACGTTTCGGAAGTTTCCTCAACTCCATACGTATATCCTCCAATTGAACCAACCGAATCGATTGCGAACGATGAAAAACTAATTGAATCTCCTGCAGATGGGGTTCCACCCACAATAGAAGATATTGATTTTGTAGCGGTATCAGTTGCTAAACCTAAATTGTTTAATGATAGCGTATCTCCTAAACTTAATGTTGGCATATTTTTCTCCTAATTATATATTATAAATATCAAGTAATTCCTTTACCCACTTATCTTTATTGGTAAAATTATCAATCATATATTTTTTAAGGTATAAAAACCACTTATTTTTTTCTTCATAAGGGATGGTTAGTAACCTATTATAAATATCATCAAAATCTTTTTTATATAA
>Ga0208133_1000889_pt1 | contig 11003 bp, 11 predicted proteins | sample ColrivemetaGS535_FD_187595 | JGI IMG/M metagenome (GOLD analysis project Ga0208133, IMG submission 187595) | Estuarine microbial communities from the Columbia River estuary, USA - metaG S.535 (SPAdes) (version 2) | ecosystem: Environmental > Aquatic > Marine > Intertidal zone > Estuary | place... | reverse complement strand
CAATAAGGTTAGATACTGCTGTATTTACATAAGACTGTGTGGCAATAGAGTTTGTGTCTACTGCAATTGTGATAGTTGGAGAAAATACATATGGGGTCCAGCTGCTTAGAGTTCCTGGAGGATATCCAGGGTTTCCTGGGTTACCGCTTCTAATATAAAACTCTCCAGGAGCTCCATATGGACTTCCTGTTGGAATACTTACAACATCATTTAATGCATACGAATATCCATTATCATAATCACCAATATAGTTGGGTGGATTTTGAGTATAAGTCTTAGTTATTCCAGTTCCAGTAGTTAATGCAGTAGCAATAGCATCTATTGCCTCTTCATCGCCATAGGTTGCTTCTAAATTTATCTTATCATTAGCGTCATCATATGTGACGACTATATTTGTATGTGTGCCATTTGTTAAAAGATCAGCGGCTATTTGCTGAATACCCTCTTCATCTAGTGATGCATTTTCAAGGGCATTTACTCTATAATCAAGGGACGTTGTGACAGTCGAATTATCGGCACCGACTTTAGCTTCAAGTGCTTCGATAGCGTCATTGGCATCAGCATGCTGTGCAGCATGCGAGACTGCTTGGACGGAGTCGGTTCCCTGGGGATTAGTCAAGGAATCCAAACTAGTTGGGAAATTTATTGCCATTTACGTATACCTCTTTCCCTATTATACCTTAAAATCTATTCAGTATTACCATTTTCCTAGTGGGCAGGTGGCGTGTTGAAGCTTGGTTTTTAAGGACATAATACAGCCACATTGCTTACATTGCTTTGTTAAATCTATAAGCTCTGGACAGGATTTACAGATATCATATCTTCTATCCGCTTCTATTTCTGGAGCATACTCAGTATTTGGATTAAGAAGATCCCATGGTCTGGTATCCCCCAACTTTTCTTTATACTGCTGCCATTTACTTTTTTCGGTCATTCATATACTCCTGGAACTATAAACTGGCCATCTACATATAGCCAACCAGCCTCTGCTAATTCTGCATGCCTTTGAACTTCTTTATCTACATAAACTAATTCTGGATTAGATAGCAATGCCGCCTGAGTCATTTCATTGCAAAGAATCTGATCTGTCGCACCATCTTTAATAAAAGATACACAAAAAAGACCATTGGCTGGTTCGCATTCAGAAAAGGTTGTTGCGCCTATTAAGGCATCAGCAATATCTTGTCTAACCCCAATAAAAAAAGCTATCTCACCATCAATTACTACAGCTACCTGTTTTGCAGATTCTCCTAAGTCCACCTTTGTCTGCTTGACTCCTGGAATAAACCAGTCTTCTTCTTGTAAATTAATCATATTATCATTATACCTTTTCTGGTAGATTTTGTAAATAGCATATTATCCATAAGATGCACAACATGTAGTTCTAGATCCATCTGAGTTATTATTAGCTGTACAATCTCCCACGTTATAGCATTGATAATAATTATTACTTGCAGAATTTGTTACGTCATAAGATTTGCAGTTATATTTATAAGATGTGCATACTGGTACTGGATTTGTAGACTGGCATCCTGGATAAGCGTATCCAAAAACGCATTGCCTACTATATCCGCTGCCGCTTGCTGAGTTGTTATAGCCAGGCATGGTATATTCACAATTTCCTACTCCACCGCCATTAATAGATGTTGTGCAATACCACTGAGCTGCTGGTGCAGGTGCTGTATATCCACAAGTACCATCTACTTGACTTGAGCTGTTAATCGAACGCTCTGTTACTGTGCCGCATCCTGAAGTGGTATAAGAACTGCCATCCCATGATCCATTTACATAAATTTTTTTCCGAGAGTTGTAAACATAGTCAGTATAATTTTGATAGTATGTTCCACTGCATTGGAATCCAGAACCAACGTTTGTACCACTGCCGTAGGCTTCGCATGGACCGTAAGTTATGGGATTTGTATACCCACATAATCCCTCTACTTGAGAGCTTCCAGTTATTGACCTAGATGTAGTTGTTCCACAACCTGATGTTGTGTAGGATGACCCATCCCAAGAACCATTAACATAAATTTGTTTGCGTGTATTGTATACGTAGTCTGTATATGTTTGATAATAAGTTCCAGAACACTGACTTCCGCTTCCAACATTGGTACCGCTTCCATATGCCTCACATGGCCCATAAGTTATTGTGGCTGGAGGGGTACATGATCTACTAACAGAATAGCTACCACTTTCGTTATAAGTATTTCCGCAATTATCTGTTCTACTTCTAGATGTTGCAGTTCCTGCCTCTACGCTAGAAACGCAATTACCGCTCCACGTAATTCCAGAATAATCCCACCCAGAATATGAAGTAATTGAACAAGGTGCTGTGTATCCACATGATCCGTCTATTTGAGAGCTCGATGTTATTTCTCTTGAATCAGATGTACCGCATCCAGATGTACTATAAGAAGTTCCGTCCCACACTCCATCTGAATAAATCTTTTTTCTAGTGTTATATCTATAATCAGTATATTGCTGATAATATGTTCCAGAACATTGGTTGCCGCTTCCAATTACTGTACCAGTTCCATAAGTTTCGCAGGCACCATATGTTATTACGGGTGGAGTTACATATCCACATTGACCGTTTACTTTTACACTAGTTGATACTATTCTAGAATCTGTTGTGCCGCATCCAGATGTTGTATATGAAAAACCATCCCAGACTCCGTCCGAATATATTTTTTTTCTTGTATTGTATCTATAATCAGTATATTCTTCATAAAATTCACCAGAGCATTGAGTTCCAGACCCTATGGTAGATGGTGTGCCATATGACTCACATGGGCCATAGGTTATTACTACTGGATCGACATAATTATAATACACAAAGGGAACTGTGCTACCGATGGAAACGGTAGAACTATGAGCAGAACCTTGTGAAGCAATGCCATCTGTTAATGCTAAGGTTGAGGTATTTGTTGTAGATTCCGAATAATTAAGACCTAGTGATGAAAGCAAAGACTGCGCTTGTGATCTTGTTAATCCAGATAGATTTGGAACAGTTACTTTTCTTATTCCGACTCTTCCGCCTTTGCGAGATCTTTTACGCATTTTAGGCGCTCAAATCGCCGAGAACAACCCAAGAATTTAAAGCTCTTTTTATAAGAGTTGCGCTACTCCATTGAGTACGCAATTTTAATCCAGGTGTGGCATTTGGAGTAAATCCGCTACCTGCAATAGTTACCTGAGATGAACCAGTTTGTAAAATATCTACCGTAAAACCAACTGGGAAAGATAAAGAATCTGCTATTGTTAAAGTTCCTCCGCCTGACATTTCAACTATTTTGTCTGAATCAATAATGGCTAACGTATAAGAACTAGACTGAGTATTTGTGGTTACACCAATTCCAGCACTTTTTACAGATATAGCGCCAGCCATAGAAGAATGATATTGACAGGCATAGTATAGACCAGATGGAGCACTGTCTGGTAACTCTACAAGAATTGATCCTACCTGTGTTCCATTTCCAGTTATACCAGTGCTATAAACATCTCCAGAAGAATACGCACCAGAAACGGCTTGTATCCAAAATGGGTGTCCCGAAGCATTTACATATATTCTGTATCTTTTACCTTTATCAAAACTAATAAGACCATTTGCTACACCATTTACGGTATATGATCCACTGCCAGAGTTAGTAATATAATAATCAACTGCAGGATCTGATAAATTTAATTTTAAGTCTAATGCTGTCTGTGTTGCAGTAGATACTGGTTTATTGGCATCTGTTGTATTATCAACATTTCCTAGTCCAACCATTGATTTTGAAATTCCGCCGACTGTGCCAGTAAATGTTGGATTTGCAATAGGGGCATAAGTAGAAGATGCTGTGCTTGAGTCTAGCTTATTACCTAAAGCTGTTGTAATTGTAGCGGCATATGAAGCATCGTCATTTATAGCTTCTGCTAATTCATTTAGAGTATTTAAAACTTCTGGAGCGCCGTCAATTAAATTACCTAGTTCTGATAATGGAATCTTGCCATTTATATCTAAAGATGCAACTCCGCCTGCATTTCCAACGTCTGAGATAGGAACATATGAGTCTGGAAGAGAGTTTCCAAGTCCTGCTACAGCATCGTCTGTATATTCATTTGCAGAGGTAATATCTGCCATAGTTGCAATTTGATTTGATGCAATAGAGGCATCGTTTAAAAATTCTCCACTGGATCCAGCGATAACTATTTTTTCAGAGCTTCCTAACCAGAGGTCGCTTTCTGCAGCTGAATTATTGTAAAGTCCACTTACGACAACTGAGCCCATTGCTGGACCAGTCAGAACACCATCTGCTCCAAACTGCCAATAATTTTCGAATTCTTCTTCATGGCTAAATATATGCGGTTCTCCTGCAACAAATGAGGCTGGTGATCCATTTAGGTTTGCTGTGATAGTCTGTAGACCAGCACTTGGTGAGTCCTGTGTAATTGAATCAACAGTTACTATATCTCCGCCTACATAAAATAATGTATCCCCTATATAAATATTTGCTGTATTACTTGTCACAAAAGAAGTGTTACTTATTGTATTTTGATTTGTATAAGTATTAATAACCGTTTGTGGCCTTGTGCTAATAGATACATTTCTTCCGCCATCAGAAATACGAACGTTGTTTCTTTCTCCACCAAGAAATAGGTCTGCAGTAGAAGCATCTTGTGTTCCACCTGCACGAATATGAATGTGATTTGGTGCGGTAGGATCAATAATTAAATATTGATCTGAAGTAATATCCCCATCTGGCACAAGCTCTAATGTTCCTAGTCCGTAACCATCTCCAGATGCTGTTCCAGCACCAATAACCTGTACACCATCGAATGTAACATCTCCAGTATTACTGCCACCAGAAGAATCGATAGAAGGAAGACTGGCCCATAGGGTTGTTCCATCTCCGATTTTAGTTATTTTATTTGTTAAGTCGTAGCCAATTTCACCAGATAATAACGCTGTTGTACGTGCTGCCCATTGCGTAGCAGTTCCTCTTTTTACTCTTATTGTAACTGACATTAGGCTGTCCCGCCATCAATAACTCCAGAAGCTGGAACTTCAGTAGACTCAACAGAAAAAATTGCTCCATCATAAGTATGAATATGATCGAGAAGACCTGTGATAGCTCCGCTTCCAACTGGATTCCAGTCGGTGCCGTCAAAATATCTTAGTTCTTCATCTGCAGTATTGTAATATATATCGCCAATTCTGGCAGAAACGGGATTATCGTCTAATGCTACTGCATGTAAGGGGACTAATCTTTTTACAGACATTTAAGCCCTCCTTATCCTACGATAACTACCGTGTATGCTCCAGAAGCTGGTGCTGCTGTAAATCCTAATGTAACTACAGTATCTGATGTTCTAACAACATCGCACTCTACTGTATCATATGTTGTTGAGTCATAAACATTAACAACAACTTCTCTTGTTCCTAAGTTGTGTGTAACTGGATACTGGAATGTGGTTCCATCTCCAACTACCGCTGTAAACTTTCTTGTAATTGCATGATAGTTTGTACCGTTATTTGTAAGAGTCCAGCTATCTGAGGACTCATTCCAAAGGAGCTCTACGTCTGCTGCATCTCCACGCTCTACACGAATACCAGCATTTACTGTTGGAGATCCTGTAAAGTCGGTATTAAGATTAATCTTATTGTCAACAATATTTACCTGAGTGGTATTTACTGAGTTAATTGTTCCAGTTACGTTTAAGTTACCGCCAACATTTAAGTTATTAGTAATTGTTACGTCATCTGGAAGACCAATTGTTACTTGTGCGCCTTCACCAGATGTTGGAGCAACTGTAATTTCATTTGCAGTGCCTTGAATATCTCTTACATAATCTCCAGTAGTCTGTGTGCCGAGGTTAACATTTTTGATTGTTACCGCACCAGTTGTTACTGTAAAGTCTGCATCTGCAAATGATGCTACACCCTTGTTGGTAGTAGTTGCATCTTCTGCAGCAATTGTAATTGTGTTATCTGTTACTGCAACATCAATTCCTTCTCCACCAGAAACCTGTAGAGATTCTGTAAGAAGAGAAATACCAGTTGTACCAGTATCTCCATTAATTGTTAGTGTTGTTGCTACATCTGCTTCGCCTGCTGCAGTCAAACGACCTTGAGCATCTACTGTAAATGTAGGAATTTTTGTAGCAGACCCATAAGATCCTGCTGTTACTGCTGTGTTATCTAAATCAATTGTTGTGATTCCTGTTGAATCAACGTATGTTCTTGTTAATCCGACTCCGCCTTCAACGGAAGCGCCAATAGTATCTTGAATTACTTCTTGAGAAGCATTCATTGCCACCCATGGACCATTTGGTGCTGTCAGTCCATTGTAGTAGTACATCGTGTTGTTCGATGTGTCGTAGTAAACTTGACCAGTGACCGCTGGGCTTGGTGCGGAACTTAATCCCTGAATTCGAGCATTCTGAAGTTCATTCTTATTCAGATTGATATCAGTTACGAATAATCTTGCCATTTGCTATATCTCCCTTAAGACAGGTATGCTGTCCCGCCGAATGGTTGAGCCATTGTCAGCGTAATTTTGTTAATACTATTATAGTCTATTCCAGTTTCTAATATGTTTCCAGAGCTATCTTTAACTGTTACGTTTGGGTTATATCCCATATTGTGGGTTATTTCAAGGGACCAGTAAGATCCTTGATTTATTACCTGATTTATTGAGAAAGGATAGGTCAGTGTGCTTGTGCTGAGTAGGTAATTTGTTGCGTCTGCCCATGAGGCATCGTTTGTCTTTGGTCCGTAGAGTCTTGTAGTATTTTTATCATAATAAAAATCTCCCTCAAATCCGAGGTTGTCTGCTGGGGCACCATTGCCATTTAGGATAGTTTTACCACGAGGACCTTGAGGACCAGGTGTATTTATAACAACCTTACTTACTTGCTCTGTTACCACTACGGTTGGATTGCTATTATTATTAGTAATTGGCATTATATAGTTACCGATCTACTTAAAGTAATAAATCCTTCAAGCAACTTTGTTTTATTTAGATTACTATCTGTCAACATAATGTCATATGAAGACTTTGGATAGAATAGTTTATTTGTTTGTGTAGGGGTCATCTTGATAGTAATTGTGCCAAGGGCTTCGTCTATTAGTATTCCGCCTGCTGGTGATGTAAGACTAAAAGCTAATTTGCTTCCACCTTTAGTATCACGAACCTGCATCTTTGCAGAACAATCTGTAAGATCGATTGGATCGCCGTCGTTGTCTTTATATTCAACGGTAAATGTGAAGGTAGTGTTTTGATCCACTTCCCAATTCTTTTGACCTGCCATTTGCTAAATCTCCTAAATAGGAAAACTCCTATGCCCATTTTAGCATAGGAGCCGTCCTAATTACTTATTAAATTTACTTCTTTGTAAATCCAAAAGCTGGCTCATTAGTATTAAGCGCTTTAAGAATTACTGGCAAAATGGCTGCAATACCACCCTTGATTAAGTCTCCTGGGTCAGTGTTTCCAGTCATGTAAAGAGCAATGGCTGCACCTAAAAAGTGACGACCATAGCTTGCTAACGCTGCTAGAATTTTCTCTTGCATAGTTACCTTTCCATCATTGTTAAGATCTTGTTTCATTAGATCCTCCTATTTCTGGGCATTGTGCCCAGGAATTTTGGGTGTTACCCCAATCTTTATTATATACCTATTATGCGGAAATGTCTACAATCTCACAATTTCCGTCTGAAGTACACGCAAGGGTCTGTGTTCCGCTAGTGCCATCTTCTGTTTCATAGAATGATAAATCTTCCCAACGAATTTCCTTTGGCATCTTTGAAAGAAGATCCTCGTACTCCTCTTTGCTAACCTCTTGGTATGGGGCCTGCTTATATGAGTGGTCAGAATGAGGCAGGAAAGAGATTCCAGATACTTCATCGAAATGCTTATAAACCCAAGCGCCGACTTCCATCCATTCATCTTCTTTTACAGATACTGTAATTGATGGCTTATGCTCACACCATGCACGTTGGTAAACCAACCAAATATTTAGGTGCTCAATAGCTGTTAAATCATTTCTAACAATCGCACCTTCTGGTGCCTTTACTGGAAATGAGAATACGTATGTATCGTTTGGCTTCATTACATCATCTTCTACTGGAATTCCAACTTCCTTTAAAAATGTAGAGATTGGATCTCCCTTTGAGCCACGAACTGTACGAATGTAATATGGAGAATGCCATGCATGCATTCCTGAAGATACCCCGACCAATTGAGACACTGTGCCAGAAGGCTTAACGCATGTGATTGCGGCAGACTCAGGAATCCCAATTTTCCCAGCCTCTTCTGTATTTGTTTCTCTTGCCTTTTCTCTTAAAGACATTAGAAACGCTTCTAGTGAAACTAGGTCTTCTTTACCTGACATAAACCTATGTCCGAATTGTCCAGTTAAAGAAACTCCAAGTAGACGTTCTTCTTCTGTGTTATCCTTCCAAATCTTACGAAGGTATTTAAAATCTGTTAGTGTTGCTTGCCATGTTCCAAGAACTGTTGCAAGCTGTACTTTACGTTCGATATCTTTCTTCGTATCGTTTTCACGTAATACGACTTCTGAAAGGTTACAAAACTGATAAGGACGTAGAATAATTTCCGAACAAGGGTTTGTTCCATAGTGTACTTCAGGATCCCTTCGTCCATATTTAGCTGCCTGCTTTTGTGCGGCTGCAACATTATAGATTCCACGCTCTCCAGACTTTGAGTCATATAGTGATTTCCATTCTGCAATAAACTGTTCCATCTCTGGCTTGCGAGAATACGCTACAGAGTTATTTGATAATGCACGTTGGGTGTTATTTTCCCACCAGTTACCAGACTTTGCCGCTGCCATTTCAATATCATTAATATTAGACAAAGAAATCATTGCTGAACGACGAACTCCGCCAACTACAACAACTTCGCCAATCTTACACATAATGTCATGCGCCTCAATAGGCTTTAGATTACGGCCTGCTGCTGATTTAAACTTTGCAATTGTAAAATCAAAAAGATTAACAAGTGGCTGTGGGCCTGAAGATCTTCCACCCATTGTTTTTAAACGTGCACCTGCTGGACGGACTTTAGATACATCAACTGCTGGAATATGTCCTGTCCAAAGTAGTGCTAAAAGTTCACGATAAGCCTTAGCCCATCCTTGCTTTGAATCTTCTACAACAATTACTGTATCTGACTTTTCAAATGTATCTGGGACGGCAGGAAGCTTATTAACATATTTGTATTCAACAGAGAATCCTACACCTGTACCGCACATAAGAATATACATAGTCTCATCAAATGAACGAGGATTGTCTACTGGAACAAATGAGCAATTATACCCAGCAACATGGTCTCTATCTAATGCAGCACCTGCAGTCATTACTGATCTCATTGATGGCATTACGTTACGATTGTAAACAGCATCCTTTAATTCTTTAAGGAGCTTTTCGCTAGGTACATAAGAATGATTTTTATCTAAGTGGTCTGTTATAAAATTAAAATATCGATCTACTGTCTCACCCCATGTTTCACGACGATTGTCTTCTGGAATCCATCTTGCATAACGAGACAATGCAATAAAGTTTTCGTATGGGTTTTCAATAGTTCTTGACATTTTTAAATAACACCTTTTCTCCGCCCTGCGGTTTATGATTTTTTAGTTGAAGTCCAATTCTACCAAACTTTAATCTAAAGGGGAAGGGGTTATGAGAACTTTTGCTCTAAATCGCTAAATGCATTCTTGGTCAACTTAATCCAATTATATTCTTCATGTATTTTAGTTGACTGAGCAAAGTAATATCCTGATAATGCTTTAAAGTTTAATGCAGCATAAACCATTTGGTCTTCTAGATGTATTGGATCTGGTTTATAGAAAGAACCTAAATGAGAATCTCCTACTGCTTTTGGAACACCTTCTTTTTCTGCATCAGTAAGTCTTGACTTTAACTTGAGGGGTCCTAAATAATCTTTATAATGTGCCCAGTCATATGTCGATATAACTGGCATACCTGTTGCAAGGCCTTGAAGCGGAATAAATCCAAAACCTTCTCCCCATGTAGGATAAACTAATACATGGTGGCTATGGTAAAGACTTACAAGCATCTCTATTGGGTATTCTTCAGTTATAATCTTAATATTTGAATATACAGTATCTGGAGAAACAAGTTCTTTATTGCTATTATAAATTCTTACAGTGGATGTTCCGTGACACTTTAATGTTAATTGATATTCTGGGTTATTCCCAAATAGCTTTATAAATGTATCTGTAACTAGTTGTCCATCTTTTCTTGGTGATGGTTCTCCTACATGCAAAAACTTTAAAGGCCTACCTTTTTGAACAACTCTTTTATGCGGAGTCCAAACATCTTCTATTCCATGTGGATATACTTTAATTGGAGACGTGATCCCATTTTCTTTATATACATTTGCAACCCAATCAGATGTAGCCCATATCTCATCACACAAATTCATTCGTTCACACCATTCTTCACGAATCTTAGTAGACTCCCAAGGGGTATAACCAATCTGATATTGATTCTTGTGTAATTTATAATGATGCGGCTGTGTAAAATTTAATTGGAATTCAGCTTTAGGATTTGCAAAGTCGACTTTATGACCTAATTCTTGTAATGATTTAATTATATGCATGCCAGCATAACCAAATCCCACCGCTGGGTTTAGTCCTGCTCGTATTGTATAGTAAGATATATGCATAATGGTTTCTGGTTGACTGGCTTGACACCTACTGCCAAGTAATGTTATTATTATAGTTCGTTATCTCTAAAGGAGGAAATGCCAATGGAGAATATCAAACAACGTTTGAGCGATGTTGCTCATAACTGGTCGTATATAGGAATGATAACATTATTCTTATTTACTGTCCAGCCTGGACCAACAGTAACTCAAGCATTGCAGGTGGAAACACCTAAATCAACAGTACAACTAAAGAAAGAAACCTTAGAGAAGTACAGCACTACTGTGTACAAGCCTTCTGAGATGCTAACAGACGGAGAGCTAAAAG
>Ga0208133_1000881_pt1 | contig 11078 bp, 25 predicted proteins | sample ColrivemetaGS535_FD_187595 | JGI IMG/M metagenome (GOLD analysis project Ga0208133, IMG submission 187595) | Estuarine microbial communities from the Columbia River estuary, USA - metaG S.535 (SPAdes) (version 2) | ecosystem: Environmental > Aquatic > Marine > Intertidal zone > Estuary | place... | reverse complement strand
GTTCGATTCCTCTCCTAAGCTTATGAATAGTTTATATATTTATGCTTTTGCTATTTTCGTAATTATGATGTATTTACCAGTTTTTTATGAGATTTATATGTTGCGAAAACTACTTAAATCAATTGCCAAAAAGACTGAAAAATTGGTAGAATAAGGTATAATAGAGATATGCAACCATAGCTCAGCGGATAGAGCAACTGCCTTCTAAGCAGTTGGTCGCAGGTTCGAGTCCTGCTGGTTGTACTACAAATCCCATCTTAATTGATGGGATTTTTTATTGCATATTCGAGATTAATGTAGTAAAATAATACATGACTAGAAAACTCGACTACACCATTTCAGAGACAATTTCTGCTCGCTCCAAAAATCGCATTCTTGTTCCAAAGAAGTATATCAAGTACATTGGATTGAATGTTGGCTTTGTTGCTCACGTTACCAATTTAAATGGTGCTTTTATCGTATCTGCTTGCCCTACTCCTGAATCAAAGAAGTTTATGGTTGACAAGGATGGTGCAGTTCGTTTCTATGGTAATAACAGCAAATACAAAATTATGATTGCTGATAATGTGGTGGTATTAAATGAGTATGTTTCTTAATTCTTTTGAGTTTACTACAGAAGATATAACAACTATTCTGAGAGCGCATGATACAGATATTTCCATTCAAGAATTGGTGGAAATATCTGATGCTCTTGATTATGATTCAATTGCTCGCACTGCTTTGATGTTTGACGATATCGAAAGCCAAACGCAAGCATCTTTGTCTCATGCAGAAGATTTAATGATTATGGATGGACTTTGGATTACAGAACCAAAAAGATTCCAAATGCCATGACCGAAATTAACTTGAGGAAAACTTTAGCTCGATTTGTTTATTTTATCGAACAAACAAACTCTGGCAAAAGCAAAGAATCAATACTCAAAGAATTGGAACTCACTGAAACCGAGTTCCAATTTTTACTTTCTAGAGCATTAGATATATCTACTCTAACTGATAATGAAGCAAAAATTGTTACACCTGTCGAAGAACATAAATATTTGATCGGTGGATGTTTATTAAGTAAAAACAATAAAATCTTAATGAGCTTATAACCATTGCGTTGAAAAGTGGTATAATTCTTTTAACTTGTTTTTAACTCCTCCAATTAAAACAAGTGTATAGAGCAGACAAGATATCCCCTTTTCTTGTCTGCTTTTTTTTGAGTAAAATATTATTTAATTTTAATTTCTAAAAAATCATAGATTTTTTACAATTTAATTTTCGATAATATTTTTGCTTTTATTTGACAATATGATACAATTACCTTATGAGAAAGCAAGCAGGTTTCTACAATCAAGATAGCACTGTAAAGAATGTTGTTTCCAAGGTACAGGAAAGCGATATTGTATACACTGTGAAAAGTGCTCTTTCAATATTGCAAGCATATTTACCTGACAATGAAATTACTTACTTGAATAAAAGGGGTGGTTGGTCTGCTTACGATAGTGTGAATTATATCAACCATTTCCACACAAAGAACAATCTCGACATAATAGACCCTAGCACTCTTGACTCCATTGATAGTGCTGATGGTGTAAGTCCCGATGGTGGTATTTGCTTTATCACAGGCAAAGATGGATTCAAACACATCATCTTAGTATCCGAGGCAAAACATCAAGGAAAGCACGATGGATATACACCTATTTCTGATTCTGGCTGGTTGAAAGAATGCACTAAGAATCCCAAGCTTGACCCCAATTTACCTATAGAAGAAAGACCAAAACAAGCAAATGGAAATGCTATAGAGAGAGCATTCAAAAACTCTAATACATTTCAAGGTCTTACATCAATCTATGGTTATTTTCCTTATGTGATTTTCTGCGATGGTTTTGATTTTCGTACAAAAGACGAATACAATTTATTTTCACATCAGAAGTTTGCATCAAGATATAATACAGATTCTCCAATTAGAATGAGATTGGTTTCTGGTAATTATTTTATGCCTCTAAACAATGCATATGTTCTTGGTGCTAAAAGAGGATTCAGTACAGTTTATCCAGCCTCAATTTATGCCAGAATGAAAAAGTGGGAATATCAAGAAATGGTGGATATATTTTTAGGTGTAATGCTTCAATCAATTAATCATCTGGAATCCATTGGTGAATTAGGATAAAATAGATTATGGAAGAAAAAGTTTGGATTTACTTATCGAAAACTGGTACTGGCTTTGAATTAGCCGGTACTGATATTATCTCTGGTTTCGATGCTTTTGTTAATGCTGATGGCTCTTATTTAATTGAGCATTCTTATTCTGATATTAAAGGCGATGAGCATTTCTTTATTTATGAATGGGACAAATCTCAAAAGAAGAGACGCACTATTTTTGAAGGTTATCAAAGACAAAATGTATTGACTGGATTTGCTAAGAACGTAGACATCCCAGAAAATCTAAAGTTGGCAATATTTAAAAACTATACATTTGATGAAGAGGATTTGGAGTTAGAAAAAAATGCAAACTAGTGAACAGAAAATAAAACTATTAAAGAAGACCATTGAAACACTTTGGCATGGTGTTTCTGATACTAAAGAAGGCGATTACCCACGAATAATCTCACTTTATAAAGAAGTATTGATGCATGATTACCACGATGCAGATTCTTGGGAAAATATGGTCTGGCTTATGTGGTCTATGGCTATTAATAAGAAAGATACAGTGTGGTTATTTCAAGCAGAGAAATTTGCTAAACGATATCTCTCTTTAAATCCTAATGGTTATAGAGCATACGAATATCTAGGTCAATTTTATCGAATTATGATGACTGATGAAAGACTTGCTATTCGATATTATGAGAGCGCAATTCGATGGAAAGATGCACCAGAAACAACCTTCCATTCTCTCACCTCTCTCTATATTAAAACTGGAGATAGAATAAGTGCCATTGGAAATTGTCGCTTTAATTTAAAACGATATCCCAATGACCCTTATGCAAAATCCAAAATGAAAGAATTAATTAAGTAAAAATAGAACCTCATTGTAAAGATGAGGTTTTTTCTTTTAACTTATCGTAGTCTTCCTTGAGTAACAAATATTTCCATGCCAAAACAAATTGAGTAATGACAAGGAAAACAATTGAAAAGATCATATTCCCTCCATCATTATTATTGAAAATTAAAAAGTAAAAAATTGTAGATTTTTTAGAAATTAATTTAGGATAATAAAAGTTTGATATAATAACACTATGACTGAATTTGAAAAAGCCTTGTTTGGCAAATGTCTCTTCCCTTCTGAAAAAGTTCTAAGGCCCAACGCAAGTGAAATGAGGGGAATTAGATTAGGATATCCAGATGGTACTAGAGCTATCTTCTGGTTTAATGGTAAAAAACACTTCATAAGAGTTGAAGTGCTTGGAGCAATTTTCAATGTAAAAACCCCGAAACATATTGCAGAACAGATATTTCAGGGTTTTTATGATAAGTATGGCTCTCTCACTAATTATGAAGACATTTGAATCTTCTTTTTTCTTGGTGGTTTTACACAAGTTTCAGTAAATAAATCACCACTTACAGGTAATTCCGCTTCTAAGTCAATTGTTACTTCTTTATTGCATATCTTACAAGCGGATGTATATTTTACTTCACTAATTATATTGAAGTTTGCCAGAGAGTGATTGTTCAAATGAGCAGTTTTTTTAATTTCTGCCATGAGAGGTAGTGCTTTGAATATTCCCATGTGTCTAGTATATCATTTAAAAATAATGATTTCAATTCTTGCATATATGGTTTTTATTTGATATATTAGTACATGAGAGTTGACATGAAAAAAGTTATGTGGGTTTCTGATTCCCTTGAACCTTGGAATCACAGTCATCATTACGAACCACTCATTGAAGACTTGACTGGTTTTAATTTAACTGAAAACTTGTGTTCCGAGACTGTTAAATATATGGCAAAGCGACTTAAAGATACGCCATACCAAAGAAGATTCCGCTCCAAGTATTCTATCTTTGAAAATGAATATGTAGCCCTTGTGGAAAAGTTTAATACACAAGCAGACAATAATGGAAAGATTGAGGTGAAGTGATGCTTACTAAACTTGTATTTTCAAATAGTAAGGCTATTAAAGCAGGTCAAGTCATAAAAGAAAACGCACATAGATACAAGCAAGATATTGAAAAAGATTATATCTATCAACAATTTATCAATAAAGAAACAAAGGTAAAGCAAAATGAAAAAATTCAAGAAGTTTGTTGAAGAGTTGGCTCTTGCATCAGGTACAGAAATGATGCGAGCCAGCCAAATGCGTCCAACCAGTTTCAAGGACAAATCAAAGTACTCCAGAAAAGCAAAGCACAAGAATCGCCAGGAAAATAATTCTGGCGATTCTTCCTTGTAATCAGCTAGAAGTGTGGTATAGTATTACTGTTAGTTCATAGACATACCTTTCACTCCCTATCTGTATCTCAGGTGGGGAGTTTTTTTATTATCAATTCTCAATTTCTAAAAAATCTACAATTTTTTATGCTTTTATTTTCAATAATAAAAAAGGAGGGCTTTCGCCCTCCTTTTAGTCGATGTCTACAATCAGCTTGCAGACTGGATATTCACAATACCCAGATGGAACTTTTTCACCAGTCTGCTCAAAAAGACCAGAGGTTGCAATATCGTTCCAGAGTGTAGCACCCATATTGTAGTAATTGGCGCAAAACTCATTCTCACCCATAGGGAAAACATTTGTAGAGATGTAGGTGACAGGGCATCCATCCTCATCAATAAGAGAAAGAGCGAGGTTACCGTTGGTCTGATACTTGTGCTTCTTTACAGAGCAGAGACCGTAGTTTGTGGTTTGAATCTTCATCATAACTCCTTACTCACATATTATATCGAATAAAAACAAATCTGCAAGAAATTAAATAAATTATATTTATTTGATATATGCTGGAATATGGCATATACTGTGGTGTAAGGAAATAAAACACTATGTCAACTCGTTCACGTATTGGTTTGATGCTTGAGGATGGAACAGTCAAGCATTCCTATTGTCACTTTGATGGATACCCTAACGGTGTAGGTCATACACTTGTAGAGAATTATTCTGAGATTGAAAAAGTCGAAGAGCTGTTAAGTTTTGGTGATATGTCATTTCTTGCACCAAAAGTAACTCCTGATGGTATTCATAATTTTAATAATCCAGAGCAGGGCGTAACTGTTTTCTATGGCAGAGACCGTGCAGAAACTGATGTAGATTCTGTAACTACGCCAATGGATGAATATCTTTCAGTCAAGTACTCTTCCTGTATTGATTATCAGTATGTTTTCACTGGTGGTAATTGGTGGGTTTATGATAACAATGATAAGACTGAATGGGTACTTGTCAAGAGATATCTTTCAGAATGCACCTTGACAGAAGAGGAACTCTCCTGTACTATAGAGATGTAAGATTCATCACTTACTTTCTTCCAAAAAATAAAAACCCCTTTTCAGCAAGAGGGGTTTTTATTATGCCATTTCAATTTCTAAAAAATCGTAGATTTTTTACAATTTTAATTTTGATAATAAAAACATCCCTTGACTTTCGTCAAGGGATGTGATAGACGCTAGTGAATCTCAAACAAGAAACTTGGGGATTCTACCACTGGATTCACCGCATATGGGTCGTACATCTTGTCAAGCATTGAACTGTAGACAAAAGTTTTACCAGAGTAATTTCCATTTTCAGGATTCAACTGCCAGATTTCGTTACCGATTCCAGCATTCATTTCATCAAAGTAATTGTATGCTGGTACGAAATCATTATATACAAAGAAATAGAACACTGATGGGTTTGATTTGTATCGGGTTACTATGTAAGACTTGCCATCAAACCAAACGCCTTGACCAACGTACTCAATAGCAGAAGACCTGTTGCCAACATCTTGAATGCGAACTCTCATTACCATTCGCTTAGTAGTAGTGTTTTCCATACAAAGAATATATCATATAAAAGCATAGTCTTGCAAGGTTTATTTATTTAATATGTGATAACTAAATAGTGCTTGCATCTACCTTAGAGATGGCGTAATATATTGATGTAGGGATGGAGTCTAGAACCTCCCTCAACCAGTAAGAATCCAGAACGGCTAGAATCTATTGCGAGATTCAAATAAGGGTAGCAACCTTGGAGTAGTTAAATCTACAATCTCTTACTGACCTTGGCAGGGACTGACGCAAACAGTTATGTCAGGGCAGATTTGTGGTTGGGTACTATGCTCTGTTTAAAGACAAGGGTACCATCGGAGGCAGAGACCATCGAAAGAACTGCTAATTTCATTTAGTGAAAACTAAATGTGGATTGAAACCGTACTGGTTGAATTCCAGCCAACCACAAATTAAATCATTGTTCTCTTTATTCAGCTAGTAAAACCTCAGAGTTAATTCTGGGGTTTTATTATGTCTTTTTAATTTCTAAAAAATCTTCGATTTTTTACCAATTTATTTTCAATAATATTTTTGCACATCTACTTTTATTTGATATAATATGTGAGTAAGGAGAACGATATGGGACTTGATAACATTTGGAAAAAAAGCAAAGAAGAGAACGGCGTTATTGAAGGTGACTTTAAACTCTGCGGTGGAGTTTTCTCTGGTCACGGAAATGATTCATTCCGTGGCAAAGTTTATGACCGCTTTGTAGAGGATGTCACTGGTGTTTCCTTATATGGCGACCCAGAAACCTTTGAAGTGCCAAATGAAACTGTCAAACAGATGGCAGATGATTTGCAAGCAACAGAATGGCGTGATTCTTACATCGAAAACTATGACATCGAAGAGCAAGAGTTCAAAGACTTGGTCAGAATGTTCAGGCTTCACGCTGATGCTGGTCACTACCTTTTGGCTTGGTTTTAAGGAGATAAAGCAATGAGAGAATGGATGACTCTTGGTCCAGTACCATACGAAGAAGATTGTGTGCAGGTCAATTCAAACGAAGACTATCTGCCTGCAATGAATACTGAGGTAAGAAAGTTTGTCCAATTTCTGGAAAACAGATTCCTAAACATTCCAGAAAATGCTTACTTTGGAGTCAAGTCTGAAAACCATGACTTTGGACCTTACAAGGAAGCCGCTGTTTATTGGGACACCAATGACGAAGAGTCTCAGCAATTTGCATTCTTTGTGGAAAGCAACCTCCCAGCAACTTGGGATGACATAGAACAGATTGATTGGAAAGCCAAGCTAGCTTTATCACACTAAAGGAGAGGGCGCAAGCCCTCTCCTTTTTATTATCAAAAATATAATTGTAAAAAAATCGTAGATTTTTTAGAAATTAAAAATGCATAATAAACTTGGCTGGGTTTTACCCCAGCCAAGCATCAACCCTACATTCCTTCAAATAACTCTGAATCTTCCCCACTTAAATCAGACTCTATAATGATTGGTGGCATAAAATCATCAGGCTTTTTGAACGCTCCAAGGTACTGCTTATACTTGAACTGAAACTTGTCTGCAGTGCTTTTGATTACAGGATACACAGTCATTACAACACCTATAGAGCTGATTGCTATTTCCATTCTCTTGCCCTTGACTGTTGTTTCAAATGTCATTGAGAACACATCCTTTTTAAGAACGTGATATAAATACTTTGAGTCTACTGGGAGAAAATCTATAAAAGGCAAATCTCTTTCCATCGTCCGTAACATTGCGTGTTCCGAATAAGTCAACATCTTATCAAACCAAAATAATGGATTCTCCCATTGCTTGTCGTACCAAATCATCTTCCTTCACCTTTCTTTGATAGCATATTGTATCTTAGAATATGCTCATCTGTCAAAACAAAAATAATTCTTGACTTCCCTTGATATTTGTGTTATATTAGTGTTGTAAGGAAGTTAATATGAAAACAACTAGAAATTCGGACAGGCTTCGTGAGATTTTGTTTGCAACTCGTCATCAGATTGTGTCTCTTAAAGATATCCAAATGGATATGATGAGACATGATACAAAGGTAGCAAACAACATTGCAACACAAATCTCTGCATTGGAAGAGGTTTACAAGCATCAACTAACTCTTGTTAATCAGGCAGAAAACGCAGAGCCAAAACGCAATGGTTGGTTCTCAGGTCATATCAAAACCAAAGAAGACCGACTCGCCAACATCATGGACTAAACTAAAGCCCCTAGTAAATATAGGGGCTTTTTTCTTGACATCTTCTCCCGACCTATGTTATATTGTTAGTGAGGGATGATATGAAAAACAAGTTTACTGGTAGATGTTGCTATTGTGCTTGTACTGTTAGTGCAGGCGAAGGTCGATGCTGGAGATGGGACGAAACAAAACGATGGTATGTAGCCTGCGAAGATTGCTTTCAAGATAAGAAAGAAGAACGGAAAAATCAAGGCTAAAAGTTAATGGGGAGACAAGAGCTCCCCATTTTCATCTTTTATTATGTGTTTTAAATTGCTAAAAAAATCGTAGATTTTTTAAGCTTTAATTTTCAATAATAAAAAGGAGGGCTTTCGCCCTCCTTTTGGTCTTAGGCTTCCGTTAAGGCTTCGGAAGCACGAACCAAGTGCTTTGCAAACTCTAGGTTGGCACGGCACTTTTGCTCTTCTGCCTTCATCAGTTCATAACGAAGAGTTATAGAGCGCACAGCCTTCACCTGTTCTGCAAGCATACCAGCGAGTTTTGCTTCACGCTGTTCAGAATTAGAACCCAATTCCTTGACATCAACTGTACGCAGAATTTCAAACTTTGCATCTTCCAATGCCCATTCTGCTTGAGTGAGATTGTTCTTCTCATTGACAGAAGTAGTGACAATTGTGTTGTAAAGCTTGTTGAATTCCATCAACTTTACTACCGCATCCATCGTTGTCAAACCAGTTTTTGTAGCCATTGCTATCTCCTTCAGTGATGTCTTATTATATCAAATAAATATAGGTATGCAAAAATATTATCAAAAATAAATTGGTAAAAAATCTTCGATTTTTTAGAAATTGAAAATCAATAATAAAAAGCTTTGGATCCAAAAAGAAAGGGAGGGCTTTCGCCCTCCCTTTTACATTTCGATGTTTACGTGTTTGATTGCACCCAAGAGTCCAAAGTTGAACTCTTTTAAGGATTGCATGACAACATCTTTTTCATAGATGTCTTCGCACTCTCCAATGAACTTTGTAAGACGTTGCAGGAAAGTGGTTTTTGCAACTAAAGTGATGTCTGTAAGAGCATCCCCATAAGTAAACTGGTCAAGAAATTCTCCAGACTCTGCACTACCCAACTCTATCGCATCAAAGAAGTCCGATGCATTTACAAAGTGTACTGTTTGTTCCATTATTCTGCGCCTTCCTCTGCAAACGGGTCTCCAAGCAAAACTCTCATCTCTGCTTCGATTGTTTCAAGTTTCTGTTTTGCAACCTTGAAATCATCTTCAATCCACTCTATCCTGGTATTGTTATGTACATTCTCTGCTTCAATAGCAGAACGGACACTACAGTAAAGTGCATTGAGAACTGTTGCTCTCTCTTTGTCGTAATCTTCAATCTTCATCTCTTTGTTCCTTACAGCATTATTATATCAAAACAATAGGCGATTACAAGAAGAAAACAATATATTTATTTGACATATTCTTCTTGTTTTTCTTTTGACTATGCCGTAAGATGTATGTAATGGAGGGTAGTTATGTACAGTGACGCAGAGATGGAAGATGTGTTGTTTCCGCACATGATGACAGATGAACAACTTGATGAACAGTTTGACAATGAACCTGATTGTGAAGACCCATGGAGCGAAGCTTGGATGGATGCTAACGCTCTAGAATCAGCAGGTATGGGTGAAGACGATGGTTGTTCAGACATAGACTGGTAGTCCCTATCACATCCCTTGACGAAAGTCAAGGGATGTTTTTTATTATCAAAAATAAAATTATAAAAAATCTAAGATTTTTTAGAAATTGAAATCATATAATAAACTCCCCCATTTCTGGAGGAGTCAGCTAGTTTGCGTAGTCTGTACTTTGTCTCGTAGTGCTTCTGAACATATCAGCAACCTTGAATGCCTCAGACAGATATGCGTAAATTGCACTTGTCAAATGTAGGGTCGATATATTGTTATTGGTGAGGGTTTTGATTGGCATAGAATATTTCAATTCTGTACCATCATTGAGAAAGTGGTAAACTTCAGCCTCAATAGCATCCATTGTTGGGCTAAAGACTATGTCAATAACACCATCACTATGCACTACACTTAGAACCACGTCCTTGTTTCCGAATTCTAACGCTTGCTTTACAAACGCTTCGGTAGTGTCAACGCTCATGAAACCATTCTTAGAGAACAACATATTTGTATTGCTTCTTTCCTTGTAACTCTCTTGATGATTGTACCATAACCATCCATATACCACACAATAAACCTACACCAGCAAGACATCCTACAAACATCATAGTGGTGTGAATGTTGCCACCCAAGATGTATTCAATTATCATAGCAATTGGCGTGAGCAACAAAACACTACAAGCCATAACAGAAATGCACTCAAGCAATGTATATAGTGCTTTTGGCATATGCTTTGTAATCTGCCAAAACGCAACAATACCGCCAGTGTAAAGAAAAACCTGCATTGTTCTAATAACCATATCTAAAGTCATTCCGCTACCTCCCAGTTTTCTGCCATTACATCATCAGTTTTAAGCGTGTAATAAGACCAACCTATCACTTCACCAGTTGACCAAATAACTTTAAAATTCAATTTTGATTCTTCAATCTTAACAAATAAAATAGTAGAGTTATCATTATAAGGCTTTGTTCTTGTGATAGTCTTACCATCACGAAGCATTGGCAATACCTGTTCAAGTTTCATAACAATAGTATAAGCCATATGTAGAGATATGTCAAATAAATAAATTTATTAACAAAAAATATATTCTAAAAAAATCTTAAGATTTTTTTAAGCTCTAGAAAGTGTTAATAAAAAAACCCCAAGACAAGTCTTAAGGGGTTATGGTCGATTCGTGGTTGGCTGGATTTCAACCAGTACGTAACACAAGGGCAGTTCTTTCGATGGTCTCTGCCTACGATGATGCCCGTGTCTCAAAGAGAGCATAGCACCCAACCACGAATCATTATACTTGGA
>Ga0208133_1000878_pt1 | contig 11118 bp, 7 predicted proteins | sample ColrivemetaGS535_FD_187595 | JGI IMG/M metagenome (GOLD analysis project Ga0208133, IMG submission 187595) | Estuarine microbial communities from the Columbia River estuary, USA - metaG S.535 (SPAdes) (version 2) | ecosystem: Environmental > Aquatic > Marine > Intertidal zone > Estuary | place... | reverse complement strand
GAAAATCGTAAAGTTTTCAATCACAAGTTTGTTATCTTTGACATTCTTGTTTTAGATGGTGATTCTTTAGTAGGAAAAACTTTTGAAGAAAGAGTTGTCTTACTTGACAAATTGTATGGTACAAAACCTTGTGAGAAACCTTACTTATACGGTATTTCAGAAAACATTTATAGAGTGAAATCTTATACATCAAACTTTTTAGATTTGTATAATGATTTAGTAGAAATCGATATGATCGAAGGTTTGGTAATGAAACGTAGATCAGCTCGTTTAGAAGCAGGTACTTCTGAGTTAAATAATGTTAAATCTCAAATTAAATGTAGAAAACCTACCAAAAATTATAGATACTAAAATTTAATATATAAGAAAAACTAATATAATAAAGTGGATAAATTTAGTAGCCTTAAACCAAAAGAAGAATTTAAAAAAGATAAAGAAGAACCAGTTTATCAAGATAAACATATGTCAGTCATTAAATTTGAAGACTGGTCGATTGTAAGACATAAAGATTATGTTGTTTGTATTCCATACTTAATAGAGTCAAATCAAGTCATTTTAAGATACGAATACATCCCAACATTCAAATATACAGACGGACAGGAATATCACCTTACATTAGTCGGTGGTGGCACAGAAGAAGGTGAATCACATGATTTAGCAATCACAAGAGAACTTGAGGAAGAAGCAGGTATTGTTTTGAGAGAAGATTTTGAACTAGAAGCTCTGAGACCTTTGTTTTTAACTAAGATGAATGCTAATAAAGTTTACCCTTATATTATTCCTCTTCACAATAAAGATTTTGAGGAAATTGTACCAAAAGGAGACGGAACAAAACACGAAGCAATATCTAAATCAGTAAAAGTAGATATTAAACAATTGAAAAATATTCAAGCATCCGATTTAATAACTGATTATATTTTATTGAAACTAAAAGAATATATGAACTTACAAAAATAATTAAAAGTGAAAAAAGAAATATACTTTATATTACTTTATGTAACATCAAAAATTTTAAATAAACTAATCAAATTACGTTGGTTTAATCTAGCACAATATGTAATAGATTTTAGAAAAAGATTTGTTATAGTTAAGTTAAGAGAAATAGTAAAACCATCTTAATTGATGGTTTTATTCTATAGCTGTTATTAGTTTAATTATATTTTAGAAAGTAATTCAACTTTCTTTGTTGTGAATTCTTCATCAGTTAAAATTCCTGCTTTATGTAATTCACCAAGTTTTTGTAATAGTTCAACTGATTTTATTTTATCATCAATTATATCTCTATTTTCTTTTGTATCTTTCTCCCATACAAAATCAGACACTAATTCTTCGATTTTAGAAATTGAATCCTTACTAAGTCCTTTAGGTACTTTTACTTCAATTAGACTTTTATGAACTTTAATTTCTTTAGTTTCAATCGGTCTTCTACTTTCTGGTAAGATTTGTAAAATTGTTGAAGCAATGTAATACTTATCAAAGTCCATATCAACAGATTCAAACTTTTGTTTAGAATTATCTCCTTTACCAATTCTACCTGTTTCAATACTTTTAGCACTACCACCAATTGCACTCGTAAGAGAAACATTGTTAGTATAAGAAGAATTTATTGCCATTGTATTTGAAGAATAATAAGCATTACCGGTTGATGTATTAAGATTACTTAAATCAATACTACCACTTGTAAGATTAGTAGTAGTAAACGTATTTATTGTTCCTATACCACAATAAGGAGCACCGATTGTAACAGTATTACCCCAGTAAGGATAAGTTGGATAAACCCAGTAAGGATAAGTTCTAGTAGTTAAAATTCTATTAAATCTATCACTCCAATTTTGTAAAGTAACAACAGATTCTTTATAGAAGAAAACTTCTAATAATCCATTTTTAGCAATTGCTTGTGTAGTTTCATCGGTATCATCAACTTCATAAGTATCAAAAATAAATTTTTTCTTATCGTCAATAAAACAATCTAAATAAAATCTTTGTCCTGGATTTAAAACTAATCCTGATTTTGAAATTGAGTTACCGTTTAATTTAATGTCTGCTAGAACGCAGTCTTGTAGAGGGTTAAATAGTTCTATTTGAAATTCTTCTTTATCAGATAGATAAACTTTACCTTTTTTGATAGATTTTCTTCCTCTATCATTGGAATTTACTATCCACGCACTTGGGACAGTAGTTTTGACTTGTTTTGCCATTTTTTGTTTTTTAATTTTTTTATCCATATCTTTGATTCTCAATTAAATCTCAAAGGCACCCTATTGATACCCGACATGAATTATATAACAGCTATAACGATATATATTAAAAAATCCTTGTTTGTTTATAATTTTTGTTGTATCTTTGAGTAAATAAATAAAATAGATGATAAACGTAAACAAATTTATTCCTGAGTTGTTTCTTAAACTGACTTCAAAGACTTACCCTCACGGTTATGAGGATATTTGTTTAGAAGAAATGGTAAGTCTTGGTTATTTACCAAAAGACATCAGTAAAGATACTCACGGAAATTACTTCTACAAAATTGGAGAATCAAGAACAATCTTTGCTTCTCACTTAGATACAGTTTCTAGTAAACACGAACCAGTAAAACACGTACTTGATGGTGAAACTATTAGAACTGATGGAACAACTACACTTGGTGCAGATGATAAAGCAGGTGTATCAGTTATGATTTGGATGATGAAACATAACATTCCAGGAACATACTACTTTTTTATTGGTGAAGAAGTTGGTTGTATTGGTTCTGGTTTAGCAGCAAAATATGGTGAATTTAAAGGTATATATGATAGAATTATTTCTTTTGATAGAAGAGGTACTACTTCAATTATTACACACCAATCTTGGGCAAGATGTTGTTCAGATGAATTTGCAGATGCTTTTTGTGCTGAATTAAACAAATCAGATTACAAATTAAAATATATTAAAGATGATGGTGGTGTTTACACTGACTCTGCTGAGTTTGTTGACCTTATTCCAGAATGTACAAATGTTTCAGTAGGTTATTATTCAGAACACACTAAAAGTGAAAATCAAGATATTAGACACTTAGTAAACTTAGCGAGTGCTTGTTTATTAGTTGATTGGGAAAACTTACCAACAAAAAGAGATACTTCAGTTTATGAAGGTAAATCTTTCAAAACTTATACTACGGCTTCTTATCCTGCAGACTGGGATAACTATGCTACTAGAACTAAAAGAGCTGATAGTGGAAGTTCTTGGAGTAGAAGTGGTACTAAGAGTAGAGACGTTACTTACTACCAGGATTGGTATGACAATACTGGTGCGGATGATATTATGATGCGAAATGGTGGTAAGAAAACTAGAAGAGGAAATCAAAAGAAAAAAGGTAAAACTTACTTCGATAATGGTGGAAACCTAGTAGAGATTTCTACTCCAAATGATAAACAATACGATTGGCTTTTAGCAAAGTACAATGGATCTAAGTTGAAAGAAAAAGAATTAGAAGTGATTAGAGAACAATATTTAGATATTGAGAATAATGATTATGATAAATTTTTCTACGACTGCTTAGTAGAAGAAATGTTAGACTAATAAAAAAACCCATCTTATGATGGGTTTTTTGTTTTATGTCTATCTAGTATTTCAGATGTTTTTATTATTTCATCGGGTGCGTTTCTTATAGCAGAACCTTCTACATCGTGACTTACCTTAAATCTTGATTTTGAGACCTTTTCAATTACTCTTACTGGTGTTATCATATCATTGTACCAGTATTCTAAAAGAATAATATCACCTTCTTTATAAAATGCTTTGTATTCAAGTATAAATTTCATACTGTATATATTAAATTGTATAATCCTTTTTCTAATCTATAGAGAAGAAGTAATATAATATATATTAAAAAATAAGACTTTAATTTATGAGTACAGGACGCAGAAGACCCACAAAGAAACCAATTGCAGACGAACTAAAAGAAAAGGTAGAACCAGTAAAAAGAATACCTAAAGAAAAAGTAATAACACAAGGTACTCCACAATTTAGAGTAAATTGTAAATTCAAAAATAAAAAACAAAAAGAAATGCATGACACCATTCTAGAAAATAGAATAACATTTGTCAGAGGTGCAGCAGGAACAGGAAAAACTTTAATATCACTTTTAACCGCATTAGAATGTATTAAAGATCCAACAGTAAATATAGATCAAATTGTTTTAACGAAACCAATCGTTGAAATAACATCCAGTAGAGGATTAGGTGCTTTACCTGGAGATATAAATGAAAAAACTTTAAGTTATTACACACACTTTTATGATAGCTTAACAAAACTAATCGGAACAGAACCAACAAAATTACTAAAAGAAAGAGGTGTTATAAAAGACACTGTATTAAACTTTTTAAGAGGATCTACATTTGGAAAATGGGATGCTCAAGGTAATCCAGTTGGTTCTTTTTGTATTTTTGATGAATCGCAAAACTGTTCTCCAGTAGAAATGAAAACTTTTATTTCTAGAATGGGAGAAGAATCTAAGTTAGTAATAATGGGAGATTCAGATCAAATTGACTTAAAATTGAATAAAGGAGAGAAATGTGGTTTAGATGATGCTTGGGATAGACTTCAGGGAGTTCCGGGTATTGGATTTATTGAATTTACAGAAGATGATATTGTTAGAGATCCATTCTTAATAGAAATCATGAAACGTTATAAACAACAATAATATAGCAACTATTTTCTTTATAGGTACTCAAATTTTAATATATACAATGAAAAAAATTTTTTTGTTGTGAAGAAAACTGATGATTTAATTTATGATTTAATATTCTCAGATGAAACTTACTACTTAATTGACATTTCAAACTATATAAAAGATATTTATCAGTATGATATATTCATATCTAATATAAGAGAAGTGTTAAAAAAGTCAAAAGTTAGGATTATCAAAAGTGATGTTAAATTAGACAGCAAGACAGTTATTTGGGAATTAAAAGTAAAGAAATAATTTATGTGGACATTTAATACTGATTATAACAAATGGGTAACCGTTGAAGATAAAATATCAAAAAATAATTTTGACTATTTAAAACAAGAACTAGCTTCCACAAGATTCTACTCTAAGTGTCTTAGTGGTGCAACTTACTTACCTATAAATAATTTAGAGAATATTTATGATATTTTAGGTGAATATGAACCAAGAAATTGGTATATAAGTAATGTTGGATCAGTTTATACTTCTGGTGTACTTCCTACGAATTTTAAGTCTCCAATAACTAACCTTACATCATATGATTTTTATGAAAAGTATGTATCTGAGTATGGCTTAACTTTAAAGAATTTATTTACTCCAGATAGACTTATAAAGGATTCAGTAAAAAACTTTATATATGTTGATTTGGCAACAATCACTAGATTTTTAGATTTAGGTGCAACTTTTAATGAGTTATACCTTGATGGTATTAAAGTATTAGACGGTCATAGAATATTGATAAAAGATCAAATATCAACTACTACTCTACCATTTGATAGAGACCCAAATACATATTTTAAAGGTAATTATACAGTAATTCAAGATTATGGTGCTACTATAGAATATAACTTCTATAACTCTGATAATGGTATTTATACATTCAATAAAGGTAAATTATTTAAAACTACTGAATTGAGTGATTATGCAGACTGTATTAGATACAGTGTTTCTGTTAAACTTGGAAATATCAATGCAGAAAAACAATTTCATTTGAGTAGATTATTAAACGGTTACTACCCAACAACATCTTTAAATGAACCTATTGAGTTTAAAGAAAAACATAATTGGTTATTAAGAAATAGAGTTGATTATAATAACTTATTTGAAATAAACTACTATGATGTGGTCAAATATACAACACAGTCTTATTACTTGAGTGGTGTTACGTATAGTATACCAGAGAGAACTATTGCAGTAGGAGAATTTGGTGTTATTTTAAATACTCAAGGAGGATTATCTAATATCATTCCAAATAAGTATAAAGTAAATCTTAGAAGTATTTCACAAACAGAAAAGTACTATTGGATATGTGGTGATAATGGAATACTTTTAAAAGTAAGAAAACATGATTTCACTATTGAGAAAGTTGACACTGGTGTTACAACCAATTTAAAGTCTGTTTCTTTTTATAATGATATTAAAGGTGTAATTGTTGGTGATCTAAACACAATATTGATAATAGATGATGGTCTGACCTGTAATAAAATAATAGTTGATGACTTTGATTCATACTATTACAACAAAGCAATATTTTATAAATCTAATAGTATTTATATTGTAGGTAATTCAGGAGTATTTCTTGAATTAAATGAAGATATTCAAGGTTGGGATGTCTATAAAAGAAGAGTTTCTAGATTTATAGATGACTTTGAAGAATATTTATTAGTTGATAACATCAATGATATGTATATAACAAAAAGTTCCTGGGGTTTAAGTTTCTCATACTCCACACAAAGCTCTTTACCAGATAAAGAAATATTATTACTAACAACCGCAGAGAATAAAATAATTGTTTATGATATAAACAGTTCAATACCTAATTTTGATTTTATTTATCTTTCTTTTAGAGAAGATTATGGTGACATTAAGTCAATTACTAGATTTGAAGGCACCGGCACATCATCAAATATATTCTATTTTAATTGGTTAAAGACTGATAATCAAGGTGAACCAACATATGGTATATCATCATTTAACTTATCCACATTTCAATATGTTGGAGTTGATAATATCTACTCTAATACTATCAGAAATTCACAAAATGCTCAACCAGAGAGTAACCTATATGTAAATAAAATATTTAACTATAATGCAACTGAATTAGTAGTTTGTGGTAATAGTTCTTTATTATTGAAAGCAGACTATAATACATTTTTATTTAATACACTAGATCCAACTTTAGACTCAAGATTGAAATCAAAAATGTTATTTTTAGATTATGATATTGCAGGTAAATTAAACTTTTTTACAGATCTTGGTGATTATAGATTACCAAATGAGGCCATATTTTATCTATCAAGTACTTTCAGCGACTTTTTAATTACATCAACAACTTCAGCAACATCAATTATGACTAACGCGGTTACTAATGATACTATAACAGTTGGTAATAATAATCCGGTTCCACTTAATATTGAGGTAAATTTAAACTTAAATACAACATCAATAAATAAATTAAGGATAAATCTAAAATCACCTAGTGGTAAAGTAATAAATCTTAAAAGAAACAATAGTGGTACTGGTCTAACTTTTTCAAACACTAAGTTCAGTACTAGTACTAATTTTACTAATTTTAGTAGTACTCCAGATATTTCTTATAATAATAAGAAATATCAAATGGATAAAGTATTAGGAATTGGTCGAACAGGTTGGGTATCAAATACTAACGCACTTACTGATTTATTTTCAAACTCTTCTATAAATGGAAATTGGACGTTATATATTGAAGTAGTAGAGCCACGTGTAAGATCTATTGATCCTTTTGCTAGATTCTCATCTCCTACAATACCGATTATACCAATATTAAGTACACCTGTAGGAACATTTAGTAACTGGAGTATAAATTTTATTTATCAAGATCCAAATATAGTTTCACTAACTTCTAGTGTATCTAATTTATGGTTTGATACTCTTATACATGGTGCAACGGCTCCAAGTTTTATGACTCAATCAGAAACAAATTGGTTAACATATTGGAAAGATACTGAAAAGACATTTAGATACTATGCAGGGGGTACGTATTCACCACTTGATGAATCAACAAAAGTTTTAATATCAACAACTTTCTCATATTCTACAGTTAGTGGTTCATTCTCAGTTATTTCTGATGATGTAACAAATTCAATTACTCAATTAGAAAGATTGGCACCTCCATCAATTGACTTTGAACAAAGTAGGTTTAATGGATTGAATCCACCTACTATTACATATCCTACAGAATTATCTACAATTTATTTGAAGGATTCAATAATGATTATTAGAGTACCTATGACATATCTTGTTAGAGTTGGTGATGTTATCAGATTGGAAAGTGATGTAGTTGATGGTAATTTTGTTGTTAATAGAATTTCAGAATTAACAATACCTCAGAATTTACCACAAAGTGAATTTGAACGTCAAATGGCACCCTCAAATCGATCATTTAACTATCTTTATATGTTTACTAACTTTAATGAAAATATTATTACAAATTTAACTAAAACAAGTAATCCTATAAATATAATAAATCTAAATAAGTATAAAACTGTTGATGAACTTAAAAATAATTTCAATTTACATCCAATATCTAATGGTTACAATTTAAGTTATACACCACCTAGTTCAGACACTCCATCAAATATAACTATAAATGCTAAATTTAACAACTTAACATCATATTATAACTTAGCAACTAATGTATTTGTAAATGATAACATACGTTCAGGAACTAATTCTGTTATTGCAACGATGTCATATACGGGAGGATTTCTAAAGTTTGGATATACTCCTACATATAATCTTTTAGATTATTTGGAACAATTAAATGACAATACAAATCCAACTCCTAAATTTTATGCAAATAAAGAATATCTAGCAATGCCTGATTATAGATTAGTACCAATGCCTGGTTCAGATAGTCATCAGACATCACAAATTTATATAGAGTATAATAATGTCACTACACAAAATAGAATATATTTTGGTAAGGATTTAAGATTAGAATGGGAGAGTATATTTATAAATACTTTTGTAGATATTACTATCTACTCTATTGGCAATCCATCACAGGATTCCGAAAGGTTATTAGTTATGAAAAAGGGTATAGTAAATGACCCAGATAATTATCCAAATTCAGGATATTTTATTGATTTTCATAAAAGTTTAACTTATGTTATTGGTGATCCACAGACATTGATAGATATTAAGTCAAGACGCACATTATTACAAATAAGTCATGACTTACAAGAATTGAATAATATACAAAGAGGTTTATTAAAGAAAAAAGACTTGTTACTTGGATCAGAATTTTATAACTATGAGAGAGATTTAAACTTTAAGATTCCAACAGATTCATATGCTAAGATACTATTATCTGATGTAGATACTATCAGAGAATTATCTGCTTTAATTTATATTGATTATAAAAATGAGTTAGCAATGAATATTACAAGACTTGATAAGGAATATACTATTCCTATTATTGGTACTACTAATTATAGTTTAAACGGAAAAGTTTTAATAATATGTAAGGATAATCACGACTTAAAAACTGGTGATAGTGTTACATTAGAGTTTAATGGAGGTACTTTCTCATCACAATTTTTAAACCAGCAATACTTTGGATATCAAAATGTAACAGTAGTAAATTCATTGAATTTCTATATTGATTTGCCTTATGGTAATAGTACTGTAGGAGATACGGGATTTGTTAAATATCTTAAAAGAGATCCATTTTTAAATTATCAACCAGTTGATATTATTGATGTTGGTGTTGATAAAAGAGGTAAAAATGCAATAGAACTAAGTATTGATAATTTGAAGCTATCAGGTGATGTTTATAGTTTAGTAAATGTTGATTTTAATAAATTTAGATTTAGATTAGTTGATGGTTTAACAGTCGAGACATTATCGTTAAACTATCCATGGATATTAGAAGCAGAAATTACTGATGCTATAATTGGGAATGATGGTAATAATATTGTTTGGTATAAAGGTAATTGGGAATGTGGTAGATGGTTCGGTGGTACTTGGATGTCAGGTATTTGGAAATCAGGAGACTGGTATGGTGGTACTTGGAATGCTAAAAAAATTAAAGATAATTTAATATCTGTTGAAGTTGCAAACAACACTTCAGATAAATCTTTATCAACTTGGTTTTCTGGAAGATGGTATGATGGTACTTGGAATGATGGTGTTTGGGTTGATGGTAGATGGTATGGTGGTACTTGGAATACAGGAGAATGGTATAAAGGTACTTGGAATGATGGTACTTGGAATGATGGTGAGTTTTCTGGAGGTGTTTGGATAACAGGTACTTGGAATAACGGTGTACTTAACTGTAACAATGATCCAACATTTTGGATTGATGGTAAGTGGAATGGTGGAGACTTTGAGAATGGTATATGGTATGATGGTATTTTTGAGGAAAAAAATGGATTATCCAGATTTGGAACAAAGGCATTTAATAGTAGAACCGCAACTTGGCATAGTGGTCAATGGTTAAGTGGAAGCTTTTATTCAAGAATGATACTAGATAATAATGACGAGCCTCAAGTTTCGTTATCACACAAATATTCAATATGGCATACTGGATCTTGGTATTCTGGTGATGTATATGGTGGTATTTTCTATAATATTGATTTTAAATCAGGAACTTGGTACGGGGGTATATCAGAAGAAATACAAATAATAAAGGTTAGAATTAGTCAAAATAATTCTTATTTAACATTAAATGGAGTATTTAGATTTAATATAGGAGATGAGATTACTATCGTTCCTAAAGAAGAACAGATAGATTCTAGTGGTGCATACTATAGTTCTTATTTTAGTACGGAAAGATATAAAGTAATTTATGCAGAGAACCCAGATTTAGATAATAAAACAACTAGAATCTATATTGATTCTGATATTATTGATCCTAATTTTAACTACAATGATGATATTTATACTCAAAATATAGATGGTGTGGAAACAAAGATGAGAGTTATAAGCAGATTTAGAAATACTGATTGGAGATCAGGTATTTGGACAAATGGTATTTTTGAAACTGGATACTGGCAAGGTGGTATTTGGTATGATGGTACTTTCGGTGAGAAAGCAAAATGGAGTTAAAATTGTATTTTAATTTTAATATATAGTATATGATAAAGAAATATTCACAATTTATAAACGAGGCAGATCAAGTTGAAACACAAGTTCAGGCAGAACAGCCAGTAGAATCAGAAGGTATTAAATCTTTAGATAGTTCTAAATATACTGAAGTTAAAGAAGAAATAAATAAAATGATTGAAAACACTATTCAAAAAAGTGGTGGTGAATTAAATACATTTATTGAATCATTTGAAAAAAATTCAGAAGATGTTAAAGTTGAAGGATTCATAAATGACTCTGATATATATGACTTTTATTTAAAGTTTAGAAATGATATAGATGAG
>Ga0208133_1000877_pt1 | contig 11127 bp, 12 predicted proteins | sample ColrivemetaGS535_FD_187595 | JGI IMG/M metagenome (GOLD analysis project Ga0208133, IMG submission 187595) | Estuarine microbial communities from the Columbia River estuary, USA - metaG S.535 (SPAdes) (version 2) | ecosystem: Environmental > Aquatic > Marine > Intertidal zone > Estuary | place... | reverse complement strand
ACCACGCATCACCAACAAAGTCTAATTTTTCTGAAAAATCATTAACGAATTGACCACAACTAGTTTGACCAGCTTTGCATACATATGTTGAGTCATCAATTTTTAGTTTATCTAAAGTAAAAATACCTTTAAATCCCGTTGAAATATTTGAACTCAAAGTACTATCCGAAGCTGGTTTTGGGGTTGATTTAGCACTACTGCTAGTAGTGGTACTACTGGATGTAATTCCCAACTTTGCTCTTGTTATTCTACCAGGAAACCCAGTTTGTTTTATACCATTATCCCCTTGATATTTAGCAACAGCAGCTCTTGTAGCTTTTCCAAGAACACCATCCACACCATCATAATTTCTTCCCGATTTTCCTAATAGATCGCCATAACCCTTTTGTTTAAGAAGTTCTTGTACTTTTCTAATAGTTTCGTCCTCGTTAAGTATTTCTTTATTTTCCTTAATATATTTCTCAACTAGTTGTTTAAACTGTGTTTCCGTGATTACAATGTTTTTTTGCATAATTCTAAGCTATTCCATATAAATATCATAGTAAAATAACTTAATATCACAAAGAAAGATATTTATTAAGATATTGCATTCAAAATGAGCAAAAAAAAGCAAATTTTCATATCAGAACTACAATTAAAAAATTTGGTTGGTTCTATTATCCAAGAACAGATGGTCAAAGCCGCTGTTGATAATACTAAACTAGCTGCTCCTTCATTAAATACAAAAAAATACGCCTGCTTGGATAATGAAAAATCTATGGCGGTACAATACTCTATTGGACATGGTATTGAACCAATTTTTGTTAAATACGCATTGGGTATATTAGGTAGGGAATCCGATTATGGGAAAATATATGGGGCATATGCAAAGAAAGCCGCGCCTGAATATGTAATGAATAAGCTTTCTGAAGTTGTTCCTGGATTTAGATCACTATTACAATGGGGAGCTAAAGTCGCTTTCGGTAAAGATAATTGGGTGCCTAGTATGGGTATTGCACAAATGACTCCGGATATTGCTAAAAAATATGGTGTTGATTTAGAACAGTTAATGACAATTAGTGGGTCATTATATGCAGCTTCTCGTTATTTACGTGATTTGTATAATATAACAAAAAACCACTATGACACCGATCAGTTATCTAAAATTATTTACAATAAGCAATTGATTGCAAATCCTAGTTCAAGCGGTAACGCAGCATTAGACGCAGCAATCATGTCATATAATCTAGGTTCTAGTAAGTTTAATAAAAGTTATTGTACAACTTCTAATATTGAATTTATGGCACCTTGTAAAAATCCAAACGGGGTTTTCAAACCATTTCCAAAAGACAAACCAGAATTTGTGTTAAAAATTAATGTAGATCAACCTGTTAGAAATTACATCCCAACAATTAGAACCGAGACAAGCGAAGGTTTTATTAGTAGCACCGGTTATTTAAAAGAAGTTACCACAAGAGCAAAAGGATTTGCGTGTATTAATAAGTAATTTTTTTACTCATTTTCCTAGCCTCTACCTCCATTGGCCCATATTTTCTACCATATTTTACATATTCTTTAAAGTATGTCCCATAGAAATTTAGAAACCCCATTCTATTGTATTGAACCCAATGTGCCAATTCGTGACGCACGATAGATTTATCTTTTTTGTACTTACTCTCAATAAATGTACCAAATGGCGGAATTGTGGCAGCCATTTGACTACCAGGAATGTCAAATGGGATATAATATATCTTTTCTTTTCTTACCGAAAAAATTGACATACTAATGAGGATTAAAGAAAAACATAGCTTCATCATAGGTGGGTGTTTTTATCAAATGCAAAGATAATAGTTTTTTTTAGAATTAAAAATATTTTTTTAGTATTCAGTTTTTTCTTATCTTTGCGTATACTTATTAAAACGATGAAGAATATAAACAACATATTGACAAGTACGAGACCCCTTAACAATGGTAATGGGTATGGTGTGCAACCATTATGCTACATATGTTCGGATATCAATAAAGGATAATACTTTTTTTAACTAATATCGAAACCCGAACAACTAAAAATGTTCGGGTTTTTTGTTTTATAATTTATTATTCTTATATTTGATAAAGTTCTTTGACATATTGGAAAAACAAATGCCTGGGTGTTGGAATAGGTAGACAAGACAGACTTAAAATCTGTTGGACCGTAGGGTCCGTGCGGGTTCGATTCCCGCCCCAGGTACAAATGTAATGACTTAGAAATAAGTGACGGAACGGACGCTATGTATGAAATGGAAACTTTTGAAGCACGTACAAAGGTGCTGATTAGATACAAACCGTACAGACATTACATTAAATTGGTTCCATAGCTCAATTGGATAGAGCACAATCCTTCTAAGATTGGGGTTTCAGGTTCGAGCCCTGATGGGATCACAATAAATAGGGTAATGGACTAATGGCTAAGTCACTTGCTTTGGGAGCAAGGCATCATGGAGGTTCGAGTCCTCTTTACCCTACAACATGTCTCTATGGTGAAATGGTTATCACGTTTGACTGTTAATCAATTATTTCTGGTTCGAGTCCAGATAGGGACGCAAAATGGCCGAGTGGTGGAATTGGTAGACACGCCAGATTTAGGATCTGGTGCCGTAAGGTTTGAGAGTTCGAGTCTCTCCTTGGTCACAGAGATGGTTAGCACTACACAGCATGTCCGCAAGGATCGAGGAACTAGGAAGTGCAAAATTGGGGTATCGCATAGTGGCAATTGCGGCTGACTGTAAATCAGCTCTCTTTGAGTTCGGCGGTTCGAGTCCGTCTACCCCAACATAAAAATTATATTATGAATAGAGAAGAACATTTAGAAGAAACATTTCCAACTGAAGATGGGAAAACATTTATACAATCATTAGATGAATTTAATTCAAGATCAACTTTAAAAAAATTAATCGAAGAAGTTAGATCTTCAGAGTATAAAGAAAAAATGATTAACAAAAATAAAGAGTATCTTAAAAATGTTGGTATGGATTATCAATTAGGATTCTATATTGGAGAAAATATTGTTGACAATTATTTACCAACATTATCAACAGATATGATCCATTCAAGAAAAGTTATTAAGGTTAGTGAGAAAGATGAAATTGAAAATAACAGATTAGATGACGAGTGGTTTAACAGTTGCACACATGAAAGAGGCAACTCAGGTGATAAAGAAAAATGGGAAGCATATTTTAATCATAACAAGATGTTAGAAAGGAAATATCTACCACAAACTCTAGAATGTGTGTTTAGTTTGATTAGAATTGATGACATGAATAAATTTAAAGAAGGTATTAAAGAATCACTTTGGAACTGTGACATGTGTTCATATAACATTGACGAAGATAAAATTGAAATAACAAATGACTTAGAACTTGGATTCACACATATTAAATTTCAGTATGATTCAACAACTAATGTAGAATAAAGATATATGCCGGTGTGGCGGAATGAATAATTTTGAATTCGAATAGAAATTATTAGACGTCCCGTATTCTAGATAGGTGGTGTATCCGAAATGGACACCGTGGAGGTAAACAATCCTTCCACCGGCACCTCTTGGACTTGTAGCTCAGTTGGTTAGAGCACTTCACTCATAATGAATAGGTCCCTGGTTCGAGCCCAGGCTGGTCCACCAAATAGAAGATTAGCTCAGTTGGGAGAGCACTTGTCTTACATGCAAGATGTCACTGGTTCGATCCCAGTATCTTCTACAATAAGCTCCTAAAGCATTGCAGGCGATGCGCATGACTTGTAATCATGATAACTTGGTTCGATTCCGAGTGGGAGCTCATGGGGCTTAATGGTAGCCCGAAAGAAAGATAGATGTTTTTCATCCATTAAAACGTAGTTATATTGTGAGGTGGGTACTCACATGTTGACTACGAAATGCGAGTATAGTATAATGGTTCATTATGCCTTCCTTCCAAGTAGGATATGTCAGTTCGATTCTGACTACTCGCTCAAATCATCATAGAGGCCGCTAAATCGAGTTAGTGAAAATCTACATTCTCCGTGATGATTATATTGTCCTTTGGTGTAACGGTAGCACAACTGTTTTTGGTGCAGTTTGTTTAGGTTCGAATCCTAGAGGGACAACAAAAAAAAGATGTTATGTGGTTATATGTGTTAGTATTTTTCTTTCAGGTGTTATTCAATATTTTCAAAACAATGGAAATAAAATATACCTACGAGAATAAGGTTAAGGAACTTGTATTCAATTCAATATGGATTAATCTCGTTTCTTTGGGTTCGATATATTTTTCATTAGAAAGATTATTTGCCAGTGATTGGATTGTTATTATAGTTTATATAAGTGGTAGTGTTTTTGGTAAATGGTTTGCCATGACACATTTTATAAACTATGAAAATAAGTTTTACGAATTTTTAAATAAAAGAAAAATTAAAAAATAAATTTAGGAGAGTTGCCAGAGCGGTAATGGAGCAGTTTGCTAAACTGTCATCGAGCAATCGGTGCACTGGTTCGAATCCAGTACTCTCCGCAACTTGGAGTACGAGGAACTAACATAAACGGAGTACTTAACCCATAAGCTGATCAGATCAGTTATAAGGTTTCCAGCGAGTTAGTTCAAATATTGTGGTATGGCGAAAATTGGTTGTCTCAGTTATGACCTTGGCAAACGCATCCGGTTGTCTCCCGGACGTGGACAAAGAAATAGATTAGTAATATCGGGGTAGACCACCGGCTTGCAAGCGCTTTGTTACTAATCGAATCTCCATCTGCATGGTTCGAATCCTGCTACCACAGCAATAAAATGAATTAAATTAAAAAAAAATGAAAGAATTTAAAACACTCTACGGGACACCAGTACCAGATGTAATCAATTACATCAAAGAATATGTTTCACTAAGAAGTGGGGTGGAAATTCTTATTGGATCAGATTCACAATGCTATAGTCATAAAAAAACAATCTATGGTGTGGTGATTGCATTATATACCCCAGGTAAAGGTGCGCACGTTTTATGTAATAAAGAAATTTTACCAATGGAATATAATATGCCAATTAGGTTGTTAAATGAAGTTTGGAAATCCATTGAAATTGCTGAATATCTAAAAGAGAACGGTTTACCAAAACCAACATGGATAGATATTGATTTAAATCCAGATTCAAGGTTTAAGTCAAATTCTGTTCTTAGACAAGCTGTTGGAATGGTTGAGGGTATGGGTTATAAAGTTAGGTATAAACACCTAGGTGCATTAACAACCTATGCCGCAAATCATCTAGTTAGAATATAAAAAAAAATATTTTTTATAAAGTGTTTGTTTTTTCAAAAATGTTACGTATCTTTGTAAAAGAAATCAGATAGATGGTTTCTAAAAAAAAGAAATAGTTCTTTGAATTAAAAATATTGGCCGCCTATGGTCAATAAAATAAACCATGAAAGTGGGATAAAGTGAAGCATTTGGTTAAGTGTTTTGCGGATTCAGTAATGGATCTTGAGTAGGCAAGCAGAATATCGTTGAACCTTAAGTACTGAGGGTAACACTGTAGGGAAAGTGGTTCGATGATCAAGCAATCCGAGTTGTTTGATTGAGGTGGGAACACCAATAAGAATAATCTGTAGAGTTATTACAAGAAGTAGGATTTCCAATCTTATAATTGTGTGATTCAATATTAGGGGCGTCTTAAAACCGAAAGGTATGGTGAAAAACAGGTGGTGCTGTTGTCATCCTTAGTTAAATTCTACCAAGAGTTTAATTTCGAAGGAGTCCAGAAATATGGAGATAGGGATATCTCAGAGAGTAGTTTAGTATCGAGTCGCTCAAAAGGTGGCTTGGCTGGCAGACGAGCCGCTACTTTCCACATTCGGAACCAATAAACTTTGTTAATTTTGGTTTAACAACTACAAACAATAAAGGAAAAGTGCTCGTCAGTCGTTGGAGACAGGTGACTACACAGTCGAGAGGGGTTCTCGGCCATGAAGGGTCCCAAGCCCAACATGATTTTTGAGAAAGTTCTCTAGTCCCGCAAGGACTAATTGGGGTGGCAACCTCGAAGAGTAATAAGTATTAAAAGAGTATCTAACGACTTAAGGATTGGTTAATCTAATTGACCGTCGCTGATTGGTACTACTCAAAAGGTAGTGGATAAGAGAAGAAAAAAATAATGTGTCTTAAAGTCAATCGTTAAATGGTGTAATCTCAGCCTTTTATTTTCTTTGTTTAATAAAACAAAGTGGTGGAATCAGAGCGTTTTAAAACCGTTCGGCCTTAAGAAAAACCAGTCAGAAGAAATTCTGACTTTTTTTTTGCTTTTTATTTAAAAAATGTGTATATTTTATTATGAAAATAATTCACACATTTGCGTCCAGAGAAATTATCTGGAAAGAAAGGATGTACATTCAAATGCTGAGTGCATTATATGCTAAAAAACATTATGGTAATATTCATCTATATACAACAGAAATAGAAGCGAAGCAAATAACTAAAATTGGTGTCCCATATACAACCATTAATACTGAATTATTAAATAACGTAGACTGCACACAATATAGCTTAAGTAAAATCTACACATATAAGGAAATAGAAGAACCTTTTTTGCATATTGATACAGACTCTGTTTTCTTTTCTAAGGTTGATTTTACTCAAATTAAATCTTCTTTTTTATTCTCGCACCCGGACATGAAGCACTTAAGTAATATGAAAGGTACTTTAGGTGAGCATATACCGTTTTTGATTAATAATAAAGATGAAAAATTAAATAGTCATAATCACTTTTGGATTAATCACGTTTACTTAAAATTATACCTAGATCTTTTTGATAAACATTCAACAGAACTTAAAACTAATTTTAATTTTACCCATATACCAAACATGAGTATTGTGTTGGTTAGAGATCATAAAAGTTTTAAAATTGCGTGTGAACAAGCTATTGCACATTATTATGAAAATAAGGAAGTTATTGATAAACAAGAAATGGGCCCTTGTTATATAGAACAATTAATGATACATCAATATCTTTTGTCTGGTAACTCAGACTATAAAGAACTGGTTAAAAAAGATGAAACGTTTTTATTTAAAGATGTCCCATTATCTATTACCCTTGAAACTCAAGCCAAAACAAACCCTAGTATATACAAAACAGAATTTCCGTTTGATTTTAGAACCACTTCTAGATGCTCATGTTGTAATGAACAAAAATTAAATGATCACACTATAGGGTCAATTGATGATATAAAAAACATGTTTGATTTTAAATTCTTTGGATATACACATTTTTCATTTATGCAATGGTATCAACTATGGCAGGTTATTGTTATAAATGAAATAATCGAAACATTTGGTGATGAGTATGTTATTAATATACACAAATATTTTGCAGAAATATATCCAGGGTTAAAATTACCAAAATATTCGGAGGCAGAATTGTTATATGAGAAAATAACCAATAATACCATATTCACAAAAAATTCAAGGTTAATATAATGATTTTATCAATTGTTGCTGTTGGTGAACAATATGCTAAAATTTGTTTACCTCATTTAGAGAGGTTTAAAAAACGTGGATATGATATTAAAATATTAACAGATAACCCTAATTTTTTTACTGGATATGATACTCAACTATATGAAAATAAGATTTTTTCTTATTTTGATAAATTAATTTTTTCACTTAGGTTAATAGAAAAATATAAAACAGATGTGTTATATGTTGACTCTGATTGGATAGGTAATGTGAATGATGAATTTATAAAAAAGTTTTCCGGTGATAAAAATGTCCTTTATTATGACAATTGGAAAAATGATTTTTTTATAAACTATATTGAAGACTTTTATTGGAAAGATTTATTGTTTTATTTTAATTTAAATAAAATAGAATACAATCATTTAAAATTACCATTAGAATGGATTTTTTATTTCCCTAATATTGATAATGTGTCACAAGTTTTATTTGATCTTGAAAAGATAAAACCAATATTTGATTGGATAAGCACCGTAGTGCCATCTCAATATGTTGGTAATGGTAATGGAGAGGGATTGGGGTTATCACACGTACTAGATAAAAATAAGGTTGAATTAGTTAAATTCAATAAAATGTTATTTACCAATGCAAAAGAAAATAAGAAAATTATTTGAAATTTAAACAAAAAATATCTATATTAGTAATATGAGAATAGTATGTATTTCTGACACGCATAGCTTACAACATAACATGTTGCATGAAATCCCAAAAGGGGATGTGTTAATACATTCCGGTGATATTTCAAATAGAGGTGGTGAAGATGATGTAACAAAGTTCATCTATTGGTTTCAAAACATTCAAGGGTTTGATGCTAAGATTTTCATTTCAGGTAATCATGATCATTGTTTTGAACAAGTTAACAAACCTCATCACAAACGTGATTATGATTGGTTACGTAATTTAATGGGGCCAGAGAATTTAGCACAATCTGATGTATATTATTTGGAAGATGATTTTATGATAATTGAAAGACCAGAATTTTCAAGACCTATTAAGTTTTACGGAAGCCCTTGGCAACCCTGGTTTTATGATTGGGCTTTTAATTTACCTAGAAATGGGGAAGAAATGGAAAAGAAATGGTTAATGATTCCAGAAGATACCGATGTATTAATAACACACGGCCCACCAAATGGGGTTTTAGATCTAGTTAATAATTGGAGACAACCATTTCAAAATGTTGGTTGTGAATTACTTAGGTTCCATGTGGAACGTGTTAAACCGTTATTAAATGTTTTTGGACATATTCACGAAGGATATGGTGTTAAACAAATTAATGATACGTTATTTGTTAATGCCTCAATTTGTAATCCGGGTTATAACCCAATTAATAAACCAATCGTTGTAGAATTAAAAGAATATGACGGACAAATAATAGCAACATATGTCGAAGACTAACGAAGTAGTAACGGTAGTAATATCCACAAGGAAAATTGATGATGTTTATCTCAAACATGTTGAGAAAATGTTTTCACACCCCAAAACTGAAATATTAATTTATGAAAATGATGGTGTTAATTCATTAACCGAAATTTATAACATAGGACTAAAAGAAGCTAAAAACGATATTATTGTTTTTATGCATGATGACCTTATTTTGGAAACATCTAACATAACCCCCAAGATAGTTAAATTATTTCAAAAACATTCTGAATATGGTATTATTGGCATAGCCGGTACCGATAAATTAACAAGTGGAAGATGGTGGGATAGTAGAGATAATATGTTTGGTGTTGTTGGCCATCTTCATGAAGGTAAAAGACACGTTAACCATTACTCCAAAGGATCATTTGTTGACGTTTTAAAACCTGTTGTGGTTGTTGATGGTTTATTCTTTATGGTTGACAGGAGAAGACTGAAAAAACAGTTTAATGAGGAGTTTAAAGGGTTTCACTTCTATGATATTTCATTTTGTTATGAAAACTTCAAAGAAGGTGTTAAAGTTGGTGTTACAACCAAGATTAATTTAACTCACAAATCCATCGGTATGGTTAATAAGCAATGGGAAAAAAATAAACTATTTTTTGAGGCTTTATATGAAAAAGAGCTTCCAGCTATTGCGTAAAGGGAATATTGATTTTAGTAAACTAACGAATATTTATATATAAACAAACAAATTATGACTACATTATTTTTAATTTTATTAGCTTTATTGGTCGCTGGCGGTATCGCTTATTTATTGATGAAATCTGGAAAGATTGAAGACGCTAACAACAATAACATTCCTGATGCTATTGAGAAAAAAGTTGAAGAAGTTAAGGAAAAAGTTGAAGTTGTTAAAGTAAGAGTTAAGCGCGTTAAAGAAGAGGTAGCTGATGTTGTTAAAGCAACTAAAAAAGTTGTTGATCAAGCAAAAGACATCGCGGATGCAGCTAAAGGTGGGGCTAGAAAGGGTGCTAAGAGAAAATCTTAGTAGTTTGCTTTATATTTAAATTATTGGGTTAAGATTTTTATTTTAACCCATTTTTATCTATATTTGCTTCATAGTTCTTTAAAATATGGGGGTGCCTGGCATTGATTTCAGGTATCAGGGATAAATGGCACGTAGTCAGACTTCATCTATGACTTAAATACATGATGGAAAATTTTAGACGGCAACGTTTATAACAACATGGAAGTAGCAGGTTTGCTTGCAACTTCTAACGTGGCAGTAGCCTAAGGCGAAACTACGATCGGGTCGACTGGCATATAACCTAGGAACAGAAGCCTTCAAGGTGTAACACCACCCGAAGAGTGTTGGAGCAAATTTGGCGGCTCTTGAAAATCCAGTCAGAAACGGTATTGTAAGTTTTCCGTAATTAACTTACTATTTGTCTGTTATGAACTAATAGAATAAACGTGTAGTCATTTATTGTTGAACAGGAAAGACACGGGTTCGAGTCCCGTCACCTCCACAAAAAAACCCATCTAAATGATGGGTTTTTAATTTAAAAACATCTTGGTTAATCTATTGATTTATTGATATTTGGATCTACCATATTTTGAATGTAGGTATCGACTATTCTACTTACAGCTTCAGGTTTTTCATCTGCTTTGAATTTAACCTTAATTTTAGCCATACCTGAATTGTTAGGGTTAAATCCCGAATCAACCTCAATACCCTTGATATTGTGTTCATATCCTTGTTTCTTAAATAACCCCAATAGAGCTTTTTTAAGACTAGATACTTCTTTTTCGTCACTACCAAAAATTAATCTAGCCTCAAATTCAATGTCTAACTCGTCTAAACCAATAGAGGAATGGTCCGCTAAAATATAAAGAGGTACATCTAAATTCTTATCTCCAATTACGAAGTTTTGAATTTTAGGTGTACCATCTTCATTGAAATAGTTCCTAAGAGCATTAATATGCTGTCTTTCACTTATTCCTTGAGCGACCATCGCTGCTTCCAATAACCCTCCTACAAGTTCTTCAATGTTTAATCTTGACATAATAATTTATCTTATTGTAATATAATATAAATTATTGACAAAATCAAGATTATTTGTTAGGATCTCCAGTAAGTGGAATTAAAGATGGTTCCAACATCTGAGTTAAGTAATCAGACAGCTTTAACATACCTTCTGTTGGAGGTAATTGTTCTGCGTGTACCTTAACTTCATATTTTGCTGAATTATCTGTACTTCTTGTATTTTCCTTATGAG
>Ga0208133_1000876_pt1 | contig 11146 bp, 14 predicted proteins | sample ColrivemetaGS535_FD_187595 | JGI IMG/M metagenome (GOLD analysis project Ga0208133, IMG submission 187595) | Estuarine microbial communities from the Columbia River estuary, USA - metaG S.535 (SPAdes) (version 2) | ecosystem: Environmental > Aquatic > Marine > Intertidal zone > Estuary | place... | reverse complement strand
CCCATTATAGGGAGCGTGATACAGCCCCCGAAGCGGCTGTGACACCCATTTGCCACCTGACTATTTGAGAAAGAGACCCCTCTGTGTTGTAGAGCTTCCTTTAATATCTCTCTTGGGTTTATATTCCTTTCTCAAGGGAACAACACAATGGTGCTAGAGGTTGGTTTACATTCAGTGACCATGGCTTGTACTTCGCCTCAAGGGTTTAACCCTATACCTCTATCGTCACCCATAGGAGAGTTGAACTCCTCTTTTTAGGTTGAAAACCTAACGTCCTAACCGATAGACGAATGGGCGAAATAAAAACAATGATGGAGTACCCGTCTCGCTCCAATCTTAACTGCTTAATCGTAGTTTTACGAGGCCTCGGCAGAAAGGGTGATGAATTCCGATTCCACTCTGGATTGTCGACATCCGTTGAGTGGGGAAAACCATTGTTTTTTGCTCCCCCGCCTGGATTTGAACCAGGGACCACTCGATTAACAGTCGAGGGCTCTACCGCTGAGCTACAGAGGAATTTACTAATGAGTCGACCAAATTTCTTACCATTGCGGGATAAAGAAGGCTATTGGTATATACCTTTCATACTCAATTGGGATTGCAGCCCCATGAGTTCCCGATGCGCCATTGTCTTTCATTAACTTTTCTCCGTCCTATCTGTTGTGGGATTCTGGCAGTGTTCCCTCTGGATACTCGTTTAATTACTCTTTCATCATTAGTTGAGCGGATAGTGAGAATCGAACTCACGTCTTCAGCTTGGAAGGCTGAAGTAATAGCCATTATACGACATCCGCAGTAATGAAACTCTTTTTTCAGGATTTGATTGATGGTTTGTTCCCCATCACCTGTTACCGTGCACAGCATAGCAGGGTCCTAAACAGGGTACCTTAAGACATTTAAACCTTCGGTTGGGTAGCTACTCCCATGAAGTTAAGGTTCCTTTCAACGGTGCTAATCCGTCTTCTGTTAGTTTCATTGAGCGATAGACAGGATTCGAACCTGCGACCCTAACCTTGGCAAGGTTATGCTCTACCAACTGAGCTACTATCGCATTTGTGACTACTCCCTGGGAAGTTTCGTCACGATTAACGTAAAAGGGGTGATCAAACCCACTAACATCACGGGCATAGGTTTTCACTGCAAAACCATTACCAAAAAACGCCAGTTTTTAGCGGCCAAAACTGGATAAACGGTCCGACTCTTTGTAACCCCGATTTTAAGTGTTTGTTACTACCGTCTCGAACAGACCCCTACTGCGAACACTCCCAGTAGCCCCAGTAGGAATCGAACCTACCTTATGAATTACTTGTATTATACACCAACTTTTTCTCTCCGATCCTAGTATTAAGGAGTGTTACCTGTATATTACCCTCATTCACCCACTTACAGCTTCAGGTGCGACCTTGACTGCTATGGAGCCATATTTGGTAGCGGGAGAGGGATTCGAACCCCCGACCTCTAGGTTATGAGCCTAGCGAGCTACCTCTGCTACTATCCCGCAATATCTTATGGTTTTGCCTCACCAAAAAGCCTCTATTGTATGAAGTTCAATAGATAAAGTCCTCATTTTTTAGAAGCCAGGGCAGGACTTGAACCTGCATGAGCCACTTCAATTACCTTGTAGGCTCTCCACTACGGTGCTTGTAGCGTCTACATTCCGCCACCTGACTATTTCGGGACAAGAGTAAGCTGCTCTGTACGTCCCTACTTTTTTACTATCGTTTGAGTTTCAGTTTAACGGTCTGGAAACTCCTTCGGTAAGGAAAAAGACCACAGTTTTCTGGAAAACTTGTATAAACCCCCGATCGCTACACATCATTATCTTTTTCGTCTTAATGATCCTCTCATCGGTGCGAGCATGAAAAAAGACGGCTTGTGGCGATAGAGGGATTCGAACCGTTAAAAGACCTTCATGAATGTCTTTCCTCTGCATCGGTGCTCATGACTGCTACCGACTCTCCAAGATATCACCATATAATTATTTTTTTCTTCTTTGTCTTAAAGCTGAACCAGCAACTGATTTAGTTACTTTACTTTTTGATTTTTTTAAAAGTTTACTAGCTTTTTTAGCAACTTTTTTTGAAGTTCTTGCCATTTTTTTTATAGTTTAAAAAGTTATTATTTTTTTTGTATGGTTAATAGGGTTCGAACCTATAAAAAAACTAACTTTCAGGAACTTCACCTGCCTTCTAGTATACATGTACCTCTCAGTTAAGAGTCAGTACGAGCTTTCTTACTTTAGTTAGTTTCGTAGCCCCACCTAGAATCGAACTAGGAACTAATCTTTAGAAGAGATTCGTTATATCCATTTAACTATGGAGCCAAATTTCGGAATGCGTTTTTTGTCAAAGTAAAAGTTTGATTTTGTAAAATTTGCTGAATGCATTCCCAAGTTAAGATAAAATACAGGATGTATATGTACGTGCTCTAACCAACTGAGCTACCTGGGATGCCGAAACATTGTCCCAGGGTTGGACTCGAACCAACGACCACGAGGTTAACAGCCTAAAGAAATATGCAGAAACCATCCTCATTATTTTATCTTTGCGGGACTGACGGGAGTTGAACCCGCTCCGAACTGCGTGACAGGCAGACATCTTAACCGTTTGACCTCAGTCCCAAAATAATTTTCCAATATGTCAAAGAACACGATAGGGAACCACGGTTTTATGGCAAAGCCAACCTATCTTTGGTGGTACCGCCTGGAATCGAACCAGGGACACGCAGATTTTCAGTCTGCTGCTCTACCAACTGAGCTACGGTACCAAATATCGGGATGGGATTTGTTTGTATTTATCCGTTACATGTTAATGTGCTGTAACCATCCCCTTTATCTTTCGATGCTACAAAATTAAGAAGGATTTTTTAAACTTCCAAATGTTTGCAACATTTTTTTTTTATTTTTTTTCTCAAAGAACGTTTTCTCTTTTGAATTGTGATACAAAACTAATAACTAATTTCTAATCCACCAAATTTTTTTAAAGTTTTTTCATTTTTTTTTCTTTTAAACGAAAAAACCCAGAGATCTCTCTCTGGGTTCCTTATTGTATCTAGTATATTTTTACTTGAGATTTTTACAATAGGAACCCAGGGCGATTCTCATCACCGAATGTTCTTCCTATATTTGTAAAGTTTCTCATTGAAATTCTTATTATTTTTCTTATATATACTTCAATATTAGTTAAAGTTTCAAAAAAAGCAATTATTTTTTGGAAATTATTTTAAAAACATGCATTGTTTATCAATTTACCCTTTTACTCATATTTACATTTATGTTTTTTAATCTATGTTTATGGTATATGAGTAAAATTTATTTATTAGCTAATGAGGAGTGGACTCAATTCAAAATTGGTATAACCAAAAACTCAACATCAGAACGTATTAAAAAATTACAAACAGGTAATGGTTCCGAAATCACTATTGTTAAAGAATACGAAACCAAACATGCTAGAAAAATAGAATCTTGGTTACATAAACGTTACTACAGTAAAAGGTTAGTTGGTGAATGGTTTAAACTAGATGACGATGATATTAATGATTTTATAGATACCTGCAAAAAAATAGAATCAACCATTATTTTATTGATTGAGACCAACCCTTTCTATAAATAATTATCTACAATAGTTATCAGCTGCTGAGCTTGCGGCCCACGCATCTGGCTTTCCAACGGCATCATAACCCATTGATTTGGCATAACCAATACCCGCTTCATATAATTGATTTGACTTCTCACTTTGTTTTGAGTTATAATCAACGTGTACCGTTATTTTTGTATCAATGTTTTTTAACATTTCAGCTGTGTTAACCGATCTAACAACTTCAGACCATAATTTTGGGTGCATGTTTGCAACTGGGTCCCCCTTTTTATTTCTAGCCTCAACTTCTTTACGGTGTATAACGTGAGCACCCCTACCGAACTCATATAAACAAATTGTTGTGACATAATTTACTTTATCACCAACTTCTTGTGAGTCGCATCCTATATAAACCTCAGAATCTGGGTGTTTATTTAACCAATCTGATACATATTCGGACACATTCTCAATAATAACTCCATCTCTTGTCCTAAATTCTTCCATCTCTTAAATTTCAAATGTTGTAAATCCTATTCTATCTTCACTATCCTTAATGAAGTTAATATGTTGTGCTCTACCATCTTTATGGATGATCACATGCGATTGTAACCATGAACTTGGTCCAATGTTATAACCGACTCTTAATTTTGTTGAAGTACCGACAGCTAAGGCACCATCTTTTCTACCAGGTGAATGGTAGTGACCAACAACAATCTTAGTATTTAGTTTTCTAAATTGTAATAAAGAACCTCTACTACCATTAGAACCAACATCACCATGTTGTCCAAGCTCCCAATTCTTAACCATGTAAGAAGCGTTTCTGTTTAATGTTATAAACTTAGGGAACTTCTGGTTGATTATTTCTGGAATGACACCCTTAACCTCACCCTTAGCATATTGTTTCAACAGCATCGCTGAATATTCCATATAAGCTAAAGAGTTTTTGCTTGTCGGTTGTCTTTTCCAATCTTCATTCTTTAACCATCGGTCTAAGAAATCATCATGGTTACTTCTAACGATAACCACATTCTTATAATGTCTAAAAGACTCTAACCCTTCCAGCATGCCGTTAATCTCTTTTTCAACCGAATTGGTATCATTAATCTCTTTGGCATATTGAATAAACGGATCTTTCATTTCGTGGTGACTTATTGAATTACCATCAAATACGTCATGTAATATAACATGCTCTGGTTTAATAATATTAAGTAATTCATGTGTTTTATCAATCACATCCTGATCGTGGTGGCCGTAGTGTATATCACCTAAAATAATAGCTGAGATACCATCAATAATAGAAACTTTACCACCCTCAACTCTATGGCATAAATCTGTGAAAGCACCTGAGTTATCATTCGCTGTTACTTGTCTAACAAAAAACGTTTCATCATCCTTTATTTCAACAATCACAAAACCATATGTATGGTGGAAATCACCAGTCTTACCTGATTTAGAGTCGGTATAGTTCTTTTTTGTTGCAGCACCTGTTGTTAGCACCATTTTAGGTTTATTACCTTCCAAAACTGGTATCATTTCCATTTGAACTTTTGGGCTACCAAAGATACATGAATTAATACCACTTAACGCTTGTAAACCCGTCATTGGGTTAACGGCTGTTGGTTGAATCTTAATATCGGATAAAATCGACACATACTTATGAATATCATGTCTATTAGCATCAAGATAAGGTAAGAAGTCATCATGCCAAAATTCATCAGAGGCTTGCTCATTTGTCCATACACTAGTTGGGTTTTTATACCTACCAGCGATTATGTGTATATCAGCATCAATAAAGTCAGCATAAGCTTCCATGTTTTTCATGAAAGGTGTGTGAGCTGGTGTATTATTTTGAGCCCAGCTGATAATAAAACGTTTTTTATTTTCATCATGAACCCTAGCTTTAGCCTTAACATATTGTTCTGGCTCAATGTCAACCTTCTCTTTAAAGTTTAGCTTCTCCGAACACCATTTTCTTACAGTTCTTTCAGATTTACCAAATAAATCCATAAGCAATTTCATTCTATCATCCCAAGATAAATCTTTGTCAGTATAAATCTCTTTGGCTTTATTAATTTGTTCTTCTGTTAATTCTTTAAATTTCATAATTACCTTAATTTATTTTCAAGTTTTTCTAATTGTTCGTGTTTGTTGGCAAATTTTGCGATTATGCCCTCATGGTCCTCAATAACCTCATTAATTTTGGCTGTTTTATCAAACCATATTTTCGTCATAGTAGTTTTAACAATATGATCATCTGTTTCAGCTAAAAACCCCATTATAGTTGGTTCCAGTGTTTGGATTAAATCACTTTGTAAATCAATTATTTCAATGCGTTTAAGCGAGAATTCGTCTTGTAAAACAAGTAACTCATCGTTTAAAGAATTAATGACTTTTCTAATGTTTTTAGTAACATTATCGGTTTCAACAAGATCGGTTAAATCAACACCTTTTTTTATCAACCTATTTACGCTCCATTTAGCGATTTTATATAATAATCCCATAATTCCTATAATAATAATTAAATTTTAATAAAAAACCAAATACTAAATTATTTTTTTTGTGAATCACCTCTCCAAACCCGATATGAGTCTGAGTCAAAGTGTGTTGTTGATACCTCAAATACGACACCATCCGTCACCGCCTCTAGTTGATGTGGTTGTCCTGGGAATTGTCTAACAGAATCTCCTGGATAAATATGTTGTTCATGCACCTCAGCCGTTTCGGTATCAATCCACCTATAAATGAAAGACCCTTCATCTACAAACCATGTTTCATCTTTGATCATATGGTAATGCATCGAAAACTTACACCCTTTTTTAAACACTAATAATTTACCACAATAAAGTTCATTATTAGCGATTATAACTTCATGTCCCCAACCCTTTGGGATATTACATTCTGGGCATTCTAATAAATTAACTACCTTTGGCTTCTCCATCTTCTTGACTAAATATTTTTAATGTATTAATTATCACCTCTGATTCCTCAAGTGTGAATGCGCCTTTTGTTTGTGCGTATCTTAGCGCAGCGTTTACAACTAAAATAATCTCGGGTTCAGAACCCTCTTTTATTTTCCCTAAAAATTCTTGGTATTCCTCTTCTGACATATATGCCAGCATACCAAATAAAATACCTTTCGGTTTTTGTTCTTGTTCGTTACTCATATTAGTGGTTAAATTCATAAAACTTATCGATACCAAGCAATATAAAGTTGGTGTCGTTTATTAATTCTTCTTTTGTGAAATGGAAATGTCCGTTGAACCAATATTCAACTCTATGCCCATTAAGCTTCAATGTGGCATGCATTGTTTCAAAATCTTTTCTCTCTTGTAGTAATGCGTCATGTAAAGAAGGGTCTTGTGCGACAAACCACCAAACTAGTTCGTTAAAATGAACTGGTTCACAAAAACTTGGGGAGCTATGTGCGATTACAACATCAATATTTTCTTCAATTGTGTTTAATTTATTGGTATCTAAAACAAATCTCTCATCTGGCCAATAATCAACCCCAGCTCTTCTTTGACACCTATCAATACTAATAGCCCCGCCAACAAATAGGTAATTTTTACCCTCAATAGTTCTAACAGTATAGTCTGGTAAGAATTCTATATTACTAAAATTATAGTTACCATCAAAATATGCTGGATCATCATGATTACCACGAATTACTAATAATCGGTTATTATTTTTTTCCAATCGTTTATTAATATCAATCATTTCCACGTCCATTTTTTCACGACTACGGAATCCAACACCAAAATCACCAACCTGAATAATGGTGGTGTCTTTTGCGGCCATAGCCTTCATGTAAAGTTTTTGGAAATTACCGTGAATATCCCCTAATATCTGTACCATAGGTACAAGAATAATAAATTATTCGTGAATAAGCAAATCTTTTTCACCTATTTTTTTAAATTCGTGTTCAAGCATTAACCTATTTTTCTTTTTTAGGTTATTTTTGTACACACTAAATAGTAAATACGGTAAATAGATTATATAAAAAGACCAGATGAATATTTCAATACCGCTGCCTAATAAAAGTAAAAAGGGTGAGAAGATTATTATGATGTCAAAACAACAAGAGGCTATTTCAATTTGTTTAAAATTCATAACGCAAATTTATATTATGTGGTTACTCGCCTAACTTTACCTTCCAAGAATGGTTTATAGTTCGGGCCTTTTAAGATGATAATTTCATTACCTTCTCTTTTAAACCTAAAAATCCCAGCCGCCTCTGCCGCATCAAGTAATGTTTGTAAATAACCTTGTTTATGTTTTAGGTTATTTTGTTCAAAAAAATCATCTAATATTGGTTTTCTAGCGGTACTAATAAAGCTAATTAAATCCAATATAATTTTATTTTTATTTGGTGAGCTAAATGAGTATGAAAAATTAGGGTTATCCGTTTTCCAGAAAATAAATTCGGTATTAAACGGTTCTAATGTTATAACTCGTGTATCAATAAACTTTTTAAGTAGATTGAAATATGTTTTACGGAAAAATCTTTCAGATAAAAATGCATCTGTTGGGATTCGATAAATTTCGAGAAAATGGTCAATAAAGATCTTACCACTTCTATTTTTAACTTTAATTTTTACTTTATTTGAATCCGCTGGGAATAATATCGTTTCAACTAATAATGTGGGTTCTTTAACCGATTCCCATGTTATCATTAGTTTACCGTCAGCCTTTAATGTTTTAATTGGTTTCCAATCACCGACATCAGTTGATAACTTATAATCAACAAATTTACTTTCAAACACTGATTTTAATAAAAGATCAACTTTTCTAGGGTTCTGTGTTTTTCTAACCTTTGCTTGTGTTGGTAAGTGTGGGGTTTGACCCGCTGTTGGTTCCTTTGTGATCGGAACGTCAGAAACCCTATTTTTAACATGTTTATTGATAATCTTACTTGTGGTTGGGGTGGCTTCGGGTGATGGGGTTGGGGTTGGAACCGCAGTTGGTTCTGGTTTAGGTGCTAATTCAGCATCAATTTCACTAAATAAATCTTCAAATAACTCTTCATTTTCTTTAAGTATCGGTATATTTAACTGATACCCATCATAAAAATTCGATGAATTGGTATCAATGAGATTCATATTTATGGAATAACCACTATCTTCTAAAATAACACCAATTCTATTATGTAGAAAGTTTTCTAAAAAATTTTCAACAGAAATTTCTTCAGTAAAGTCATTAGTGGATTGTCTAATCTCATCTAATGTAATAATCTCACAATAAAACCCAGAATTTTTGTCTGAATCATATGAAAAAGATACACGATTATTACTAGACTGACCCTCAGTAAGTATTTGATTTATAATCGATTTTCTATAAATGTCTGATCTTCTCATTATACTATAAATATGCGGTTTTTTCGCTTTATTCTTAAATATAAATATATTATTATTGTACTAATGAATTTAGAAGTTAGAATTTTTAAGAATAACGCTGAAATACATATCGTTGACTCAAATAGTCATAGACCAGTATCTATTATTAAAACTGATTTAAACGCCCTAAACAGGCTTTTAATTAGTCTAAGGTTACAATATTCGGTTAAATCTATTAAGCGTGTTAAAAAGCCTCTATTAACGTATTAAAGGTCATATTTTATAATAGAGACTTCACCACTACGTTTATTCTGCGTTAATTCTTTAATAATATTTTTATCAATGGCTGTGTCATCAATACATATAGCTATAATGTTAGCCATAGCGCTTAATTTTACAGGTATTTTTGATAATTTAGTGTTTGAATGTAAGTCTATTAAAAATAACCCCTCACAAAATGTGATTGACTCGTCAATATTTCTAATATCACAATTTGAAGCTGTGAATCTGGTTAAACTAGTCAAAGTTTCCAAACCAACTGGTATTTCACGCATTTTTCCGTTATAATCTAAAACGATATCGGTTAAATTAGACAAACCAGTCAAATCCAATCTATTCGTAATACTACAACCAGAAAGATCTAAGAATGTTAACGACTTAAGGTTATTAATCCAAGTTGGTGCTATTTTAATATCATTGTTTCTAAGTTTAAGATATTTTAGGTTCTTAAGGTTTTGAATTGATTCTGGAATGTCGGTCAAACCGCAATCAGAAAAATCTAATTTTTCCAAACTATCGATATCACCAATTTCAGACAATAATGTATAATCCATCTTATTACCACTGAAATCCAATATCTTTGGTTTTGAATCTTTCAACATTTTAATAATCTGATCACCATAACCTAATTTTAATAGGAATTGGATATCATCATTAACTTTACCTTTTGATTGTCTTTTAGGTAAGACAACTTTTGTGATATACTTCTTAAAGAAATCTTTAACCTCAGAGTTGTTGAATAAAAAGTCGTTAATACCAATAGGTCTATCAGGTGCATCCATGTATTGTTGATCCTCAAAATGGAACTGTAAACGAACTGACGGGTCTTTCTTAATCGCCAACTTAGAACCATACCCCTTTTTAACTAAAACAAATAGTTCACCACGTCCATGGTATGAATCAAACATACTACCATATCTCGTACCAGCTGTACACCAAGTTGTGTATTTACCGAATTGTACATTCGCCTCTTTATCATGTGTTATAACAATAACCCAATCTTTGTTTTCAAAAACTAACTCAGCACGACCAATAGTTTCGTCATACTCTTTATTTTTCTCAATAAAATTTTGGTGGTTCTGGATACATCTCAATTCTTTTGTGTCCAAGGTATGTACATTATCCTCACCTTCATCACCCATCATTGTGTATGGTAACACAACCTCATTAAGTACTTGATAGTTTGAGTATTTGTTAATATCTCTTTTACTTTCCGCTAAAACATTTGTTTTTTTAAGAAAAGAGAAGGTTTCCAATGATGATTTAACAGTTGTGAATAAATCTTCGTAAAAGTTACCATTAATACCACCCATTTCTGCATGTGCGTGTACACCAGCGGTATAACTAATCAGTTGGTTCTTATATAAACCAAGTAACCATTGCAAATTCTCTTTGTTTGGTGTTGGGTCACACTCAACCAAAAAGTTAAAAGCAACCTCTCTTGGTGTTTTTTCGCTACCTAAATAATCGGTTGGGGATATCCCCATGTTTGAAAGGAAGGTGAATAGTCGATAGTCATAGAAAGCATCTTCTGGGTCACTATACACCATATGATGCAAACTAGTAAAACCTTCGTGTCTGGGGTCAAACTTAGTTAACTGCTCTCTTTTAACAGCTTTCCCATATGTCGCTTTAAATGAGTTCTCATATAGAAACTCAACTCTAGATTTTTTTTCCATAGCACAAAACTAAAGAAAAAATTATTACAAACAAAGTTTTTTAGAAAAAATTTATGAAATAAGTTTAAAACCGAAATAATCAACTGATTCAAATAATGTTTTACCACTATCTTTGGTTTTTATGTATTTTTTAACCAATTGACCCGCAACTGCATTTGCTTCATCCTCTATTTCACCACCAACATCTTGGACTGGCTGTTCAATACGATCATCCTCATATTGTTTTTTATGCACCAATTCATGGGCCACACTTCTCATAACATCACCCAACATCCTATTT
>Ga0208133_1000875_pt1 | contig 11152 bp, 24 predicted proteins | sample ColrivemetaGS535_FD_187595 | JGI IMG/M metagenome (GOLD analysis project Ga0208133, IMG submission 187595) | Estuarine microbial communities from the Columbia River estuary, USA - metaG S.535 (SPAdes) (version 2) | ecosystem: Environmental > Aquatic > Marine > Intertidal zone > Estuary | place... | reverse complement strand
CATAACAACAAAGGTAGCTGTAGATAGTATGCCGGATAAGACAATAAAGTTATTAATGGAATCGTATGAGGCTGATGAAGCCCAGTTATTCGAAAGTAGTGGATATGGACACTATGAAATAAACCATATGGATAATGACCCTATTAGAACAATTAAATTATAAGCTATGTATAAAATTATGAATGGTATGGATAAGGGTACACAATCCTATACCGAAGATGAAGTGTACGAAATGTTGAAACAGGATGTTATATACCACGACTGGTCCTATATGATGAGTGATGACCATAGGGTATGGGGTGTTGGATTGAATGTAGAGAAGTGTATAAAGGAAATGTTACATATCCTTATAGGTGTATGTAAGATGGATGCGGAGGCGCTGTATAGTGAAGTGAAGGGCTTAGCTGGAAATGATTATACAGACTATGATAGTAAGGGTAATGGCTTAAAGTATAGAACAATAAACGGATGGTTTAAACCCTATATAGAAGTAGGAAGTATTAGCTAATCCAAAATCAGCTAAGTGTATAGTATAGGGGGGTGGACTAACCTATATGAATACAAATGTAAATTCACAATTGTAAAACCCCTACAACCCCTATAAACATTGAGACGTAGAGGTATCCCCTATAACCGTTGGTAGCAGTAGCTTGTAGCGGATAGGGGTGACCCGAGGGGGACTGGTTTCGTGTAAACGCATCAAGAATAAAATTGCAGACGGGGCGTGTGGTCCTTTCACGTATGGAGCCAGGTTTTTTCACTTGGGGAAACATTGATAGGCTGAAATACCCCCAATAGGGTATCAATTTAACCCCTTGGCCCTTTCCAAATCAGCTAACCCTACCATTTACCCTATATGGGAAAGGAATCCCTTAAAACCCCTATAAAGCGGCTAATATGTAGTGGGGTGATTATCAACGGATTACGTCAGGTTTTGGAAGGGCTCAGGTAACTCATTGATTTACAGTGAAAAACTTTTGAAGATTTCTACCCTAAAGCTTGGAATTCTCCGGTATTCTTCCTACCTTTATTATTCAATAAAACGTTAAGATATGAGTAAAAGTAACTTCGATTATGATTTGTTTGATGAGAAAATCGGTTGGGATTCTCAAAACAAAAAATACCTTATTAGGGTATATGAGTATTTAGTAGATTCAATGGATAATAACCCAGCTCCTACGTGGGTGGGTATTATGAGAAAGATGTTAGGTAGTAACCCAAAGGATGTAAACCCTTCATCTTACTATTCATCAGTTCGTAGATGTTTAAAAGAAATTGGGGTATGTTACTTCGATACTACTAAACGTTGTATGGTGAAAGGTAAGAATTGGGATAGGTTCGTTAGTGATGAGAATTGGAATTGGTTCATTATGAGGACGGGTAGTTGTGAATATTCAACCATCATTAAATAACCTATACTATGAAAACATACTACGATATACACATACTATCTTATTCAGGCGATTCCCTATTCATTAAGGGAGTTTCCTATTCGATGATGATGAAGATAGCAAACGATAATCCAAACTGCCAAAAGATAGATATCCTTAAGGAGTATTCAAAACGGATAAGCAAGTATTAATATGAAACGATTAAACATAACAAATTTCTCAAAGAGAGTGATGGAGATTCATTCGGACTTCTTTATGATTAAGCATTGTTCCGATAGGGGCGATAAGTACTTAATGGGTATTGATACGAATGATGTGGTATCCTTTAAGCCAATTACGATTCCTAAGCACTATAAGATGGCTATTGATAAGGTATGTAGAGAGGATGGTAGTTATCATATATGGTTATGGGATATGGAAGCTAACGTATCCTACCCTATGAGTATAGAAAGAGATGAGTTAAGTAATAGCTCTACATTCACTTCATTCTTAAACCATATGCTTAAGTTGGCTAATGAGGGTTCTTTTAGTGGAGATAAGGGTAATAGAATAGATAATAAATAAAAATTAAGATTATGAATTTAGAAAGATTAGATTTAGAAAAGTATGAGGTATTAGAAAGGGAAAGGAATAATACAATTGCGGACCCACTATACCAACAATGGATGAGTGAGTTAAAGGTATCCTCCTCTTATTCAGATAGAGAGGGTATTATAAGGGCAAATGATTTAAACAACCAATATACCTACTCTGTATTAGCTGGAAATAAAAGTACTAAGTTTTCAGTATCCTCTATACTATCGGTATTAAAATAATTGTCCGATAACATGCTAAGGATAAAAAACATAGAATCCCTTAAGGGTACATACGTTGGCCATTGGAAGATACACTATGTGGCTAAGTTACAGAATAGCTATCTTATTAAGGTAGTACATAATGGTTCACCCTTTGATATGTTTAACCTTATGATTGGTAGGGTTAAGACATCGAATGGTGATTATCTTATGTATTGCCAAGAGACAGATAATAGACACTACCTACCAATAGAGAGTATAAGGAATAGCTATACCTTTATCCGATTTTTAATAGATGAATTAATATAACAATATGCTACACATACAAAACATAAGGAAGCTAGGAGGGAGAAGATTATTTGGAGGTTGGATAATTACCGCCGTAGGTGGTAACCCCAACGAACCACACTACCTATTAGATATCCATTGTAATGGTCCAATAGGAAATCGTATAGATGGATGTTCGATATCCCTAAACCGAAGGGGTGAAATACAACGAACTTTGGGTAGGCCGGTTGAATTGGCGTACTTCCTTTACTACAATGGTGAACGAACCGATGTGTGCGTTACTAAGGATTGGATATTGAATCCTGAAAACTTCATATCCCAATTGAAATACATTATTAACGAATACCATAACAAACGATAAGATGCTAACAATAAAAAACATAACAAAGCTAGGTGGTAGACGGATATTTGATGGTTGGGTAGTTAGGGATATGAATACCCACCCTACACAAAACAAATATATGTTTGATATTCATTGTATGGACCCATTAGGAAGTACAATTGATAGATGTACGATATCCCTAAACCGAATTGGTATGGTAACGCATAATGTTGGAAAACGGGATGTAATTACTTACTTCTTTAACTACAACGGAGAGGATACCAATGTATGTGGTTCGGCGGAATGGTTGGGTGATGTGAAAAACTTCGTAGGGCAGATGGAATACATTATTAAAGAATACCACAATAAAAAGTAAAATGCTAACAATAAAAAACATTGAGTACTTAAAAGGGCAGGAACTAAACGATTGGAAGGTATTAGATGCCGGTCAAGACCTACGTGCCCAACTTGGTAAGAATATCTATTTACTTACATTCGCTAGATTGGATAGGGATGGTAATGTATTAGATGATAGGGCTGGTGTGATTATAGATAGGAATATAAACCCCTTACTAAAAGGATACCATATTAAGATAGTGTATGAGGATTGGAGTTATGAAATAGATACAATTGTTTGGCCGGCTGTAAACATTAGAAATAAGGATGCCTTCTTTGGTAGGATATTATATAAGATTAATGAAGAATACTACAAACGAAATTAAAACTATCAATTAAAACAAAACCTAAAAAAATCTTAAATTCGACCCGATGTGGAGTTGATGATATAGATGAACTGAATTATATGCTAACAATAAAGAACATAGAAATATTAGGCGGAGAAGTATTAGTAAATGGTTGGTATGTTGGCCGAGTAAGTGAGGGTGGCCACAACGATACCTATATATTTGAATTAGCAAAACATGGGCCTACCGAAAGATGTACGATTATGTTGGAGAGAACCGGCCATAAAATATTTGGACAACCTGGCTTATCGTACTTCTTCATATACAATTCAATGAGAACTAATATAAGTGCCTCCGCAGATTGGTTGGCGGATAAAGATAATATGATAGAACGATTGGAATATATGATAATGAATAAAGAAAATTTATAACATGCTTACAATAAAAGGAATCCTAAAGTTACAAAATGTTAAATGCCAAGATAGGCAAGTGTGGATTGTAACCGAAAACCAAAACGAAACAGGTCAACCATACTATTCATTTCGTTTCAAAGAAATTGAAAATGGTAAGGGATACAACAAAGCAACCGAAGTAAGATTGATTAGAAACATAGACAAGGGTAGAGGTGCCTATGAAATGTTTGTTATGGGATTGGCTGCATCAAGTAGAGTATGGGTTGAACCAAAGGATTTAAAAGGTATGGATACATTGGCGTATCTAATATCCCAAACATTATCTAAATCAAAATATTGGTGGGATAATGAATGTAGTGACAATTATAGAAATATGTAATATGCTTACAATAAAGAATATAGAAAAGCTTTACAAACTATTAGTAGGTAATTGGAAAGTAGGTAAAGTAGTAACATTGGATAGTTCTTACTTAATACAATTGTATAAACATAATAGAAGGGAAACTATGCAAGTTAATATAGAACGAACTCCAATTGGTGAAGGTGATACTGCTCTTTATGAATTATGGTTTTGGGAGGATAATTCGGGTGGTGCGAAACCAATTAGAAGGTTATTAAGAAAGTGTGATTTTGAATTAGGACCTTTGTATGTAATTACGAATATTGAAAATATGATGGATTTAAAATAAAATAATATGCTAACGATAGAAAATTATGAGGGATTAAGCAGAACATTGGTGGAAAAACGAAGTAACTAAATAATATGCTAACAATAGAAAACTTTCATAAAAAATTAATTGGTAAAGGACCTAATAGTAAAAAGTGGTTTGTTGGTGGTATTGAGGAAACGGAAACGCAATATCGGATATACCCAACCACACCGGATGGTAAACCTTTAAATAGAATTAATATTGAGAGAACTCCTATGAATTCAGAAGGGTATTCTCAATATGAATTATGGTGGTGGTACAATGACCCAGACCCGGCACATCAAATACCAATACGAAAAATGTTGAGTGTATCGGATTTTAAAGTAGGAGCAGGGGCATTAGTTGAATTAATTGATTATATGTTAAAATTAAAATAAAATGAGTTTTGGAGAAATTGTATTCGCTATGGTAATGAGCGGAATTGTTGGATTATGGGTATATGGTATTATAATTACCGATGGTGATACTATGCGAAGAATATTTTGGGATAATACTGCTATTGGGTGGATATGGAGAGAATACTTTAGTAAAAAGAAGAAAGCTAAACAAGCACCAATTCCATCATTCGGTCATATACCTCCACCGCCGGCAATGCCAACAGCCTTTAATACTTCATCGTTAAATGTACCACATATGAACCATATAGGTAAACCATTAGTGATACAAAATTGGGATAGATTAATTGGTATGATATTTCCTATTTCAATTAGTAATAGTCAGTATGGTAATTGGATAGTAACACGTGCCGGACAAACAACGGATGGGTATGAATGTATGTTTGAAAATGGTGGTGGATTTAGTAATAGTAATAGGGCTGTTACTTTAACTGTGTATAGTGATATATACGATTCGCATAGAGTAATGGTTAAGTGTGGTGGTAGAATGTCTACTATGGATATTGAGACATTCAAAGACCCAAACAATATGCTATATAGAATAGCAAATGAGTTTCAAGAAAAATTTAGATAATGATATTAAAGATAAAAAATACGGATAGAATGGTTGGTACAATGTTTTGGAATAGAAGATTCACATGCCTACAAGTCCACGAAACTGATACTAACTATCGTTTCCAATTTGATGATTCAGAAGTAACTAGTAGATATGTTTGGGTTGAGGTAAGTAAAATTGGTAGAATGGATTCGGATGGTGATTGGGTATATTCATTAAACTATATGAGATGTAACCAACATTCAATAACTGCTAAGTGGTTTGAGAATTGGAAAAATGTAACTAAAACGTTTGGAGATGCACTTAAGAAACAATTTTAGATTTGGTAAAGTGCGGAAAATTTCGTACCTTTACTCATAAAACAATTTCGTAATGAAGATTAAAGGATGGGAGAAAATATCAGGCTTTACTTATAAAGGTTATTGTATTGTTAATCCTATACATGATGCTAACGAAGAAGGTTACTTTGCAACTGTATTGAATTTTAATCAAGTGTATAGACCAAAGTGGGATATAACATTATCAGCATATGCTGTTAAAGGTGTGGTTACATTTAGTATTTTAGATAATGTAACTCAACATCTATTGGCTAAATCACATTTAACAAAAACCAATATTGATACTTTACAAAAATTTAGAGAGCAATATGAAATGTTGGTTGATGATATATTAGAAGAAGCACAATCGTATGTAAAGAAAGCAACTACAAATATTAATGGCGGTACTACGGGAATTATTAATCAAGTCCAAAGTACAGGCACAAATGTTTTATATGGTAGTAGTTCATTATCAACAAATACTCCAGCTCATTTAATACAAACATTACAAACTTTACAACAACAAATAGATGATTACAATAAAAAATTACAATAGTGATGTGGGGCATGGTACATTCTATGGATGGGATATGAAATATGCTTTAGAAGATAAAGATTTTTATTCCTTTGAGTTTGAACATAGGAACGAACAAAAGAGAGTATATGTCTTAGTACATAGAAATTCTAAAAATAGAACAAAGCATGTAGTAAGTGAAGATTTGCATGAAGTGTATATTCAAGATATGGTTGGTGATGCATGGAGAAGGACTCTTAATTTAACAAAACCCCAATTGCATAAAAGTGCTTTCTATAATTGGGTAGAAAGTGTTATTGATGATGAATACGGATTACCTTTTTAATTATGATAACAATAAAGAATTGGAATAAGTTGACTAAACTATTTAGAAGTAAATTGGAAATAAGAGAATCTGAAATACATTATCTAATAAGGTACTATTATCCTACGTTAGCAGCAAATGAATACTATACGATAACATTAAGTAGAGTTAATCCTCCACAACACGACCATCCGCATAAAGATGAGTATTTAATGTTATGTGGCGTATCGGAATATTGGTTGAATAAAAAAGAATTAGAAGATGTTGATTCAGTTTATGAAGCAATAGTAGATGTAGTAGTTAGACACAATATAAAAGTTAGAGTGTAATATGTTAGTAATAAAGAACTATAAGAAGATTAAGAATCAATACTATGGCGATTGGCAAATTGGTAAAGTAGAAGAAATGAAAGAGTGTTATGCATTACAGGCGTTTAATGCTAATACCAAAAAGAGTATAACTATGGCTATACTAAGAGAACCAATGGTGGATGAATCGGAATATGATACAGCATATCGAATATCTTTAGTTGAGGATGATAAGAAACCTTCTAATATAATTGATGATGTTATTTATCATTCAGTATTAGAGGATATGGAGCTTTTTGGCGAATCCCTAACACATTATTTAAATACGTTATAATTATATTTATACAAAACAAAAATATGATAACATTAAATACACAAACATTTGCAGCCCTACAAAGTGGTGATTGGGTGGTTAAAGATATTACTGAAAAGGAAGCGGTATATCAATTCCTATTAACTGATAATCTTACTGAATGGGATACTTTTTCTATGAGTAGAGACCCGGCAGCAACACCAGTTTATAGTTCACATAAGGGATTTAGATTACATAGACATTTAAATACAAACGGATTTTATAGATTTGATTTTGTAGATATGGATAAAACTTATAATCTTACTGAAGCAATTGCATCATCTGAGTCCGAATTATTTAATAAAGCGATGCAAATTATAGAAGAAACAAAACAATAGTTATATTATGAATTACAGCACAACATCGGAAACAATATCAGATTTAAAGAAAAATCTTATATTAGCTACTGAAAAGTATTTTGAGTATTTTGGTACAAAAAATCCAAAAGGATTGGAGGGATTATACACTAAAGATATCCAATTAAGCGATTGGAATGGTATTTGGAAGGGTAGATTAGCAGTATTGGAAATGAATGAATCTATATTTAACAATGAATTATTTGTTAAAGTAGATGAAATCCATCAATGTGGTAATCGTACATACGCGCATGTCACTATAACAATAAATGATATCGATTTAAAGGTTTTAGATGTAATAGATTGGACTGATGATTTTAAGATAATCAGTATTCAGGCCTTTGATGGCACGCTGAGATAATTGGGGTTTTATTCATTTTTTTATATTTATATGTATGGATACGGAAAAACTCAATGAAAGTATAATAGGTACTATCTTAGCTGGAGCAATAGTTGCATTAGCATTTTGGGCTATTAAAGAAGCAGGACAGAGTTCGGTTAATTTAATAACTCGTGCTATGGGTAGTGGGATGCAAGTAGGTAGTAAAAATGTAAAATTATTTTTAGATAACTTATTAAAAAATAAAGCATTTATATTAGATTTTTCTAAAATAATACAAGATGAAGGTGGTATTGATGAATTTATAAAAAAAACCAAATATGATGATGACGTATGGGATGGGGCTGATAATGTTACCCCTGCTGTTATATGGTATGGTTATCAAGAATTTTCAAAAGATAAAAATTATGGATTAAATCTAAATAAACATGCAGTTAAAATAGTTGATAAATTAGTAAAATTAAATTCTTTTAAATCATTAACTCAAAAATATAAATTAGATGATAGGGAAATTCAATATATTTCTAATTCTTTATTTCTAACTATTACTGATCCTGATTTTAAAAAAGTAGGTGAACAATTTATGAAAACAGCTTTAGAAAAAAACGCAAATAAATTAGAAAATTCAATCAGTTTAAAAAAATTATTACCAAATAATAATAAATAAAAAGAAAGGGAAGTAATTACACTTCCCTTTTTTATTTTAGTCCAATAACAATTTCTCATCATCCTCACTACTTTGATTTACATAAGCAGTATTTGTTGATGTAATAGTGCCACCCATTGTATATGTGCTTAAACCACCATTTCCTGTTGTATAGGTGAGCGTACTTCCGCTTGGATAGTTTGATGTAGTAATTGTACCACCTGTTGTAATAGTACCGCTTAAAGGGATACTATATGGTGTTGCAGTACCACCCCACCATCCGCCATTACCAATAGGAGCTCCAATACTTTGAGTAGTATCATCAACTTCTTTTAATTTCTCTCTAATTGCATCAAATTGTTTTTTAGTAATAGCGTAGTTATCTACTGCATCTAAAAATCCTTTCAACCATTGTGTATATTCTTGGCTAGTCATAATAATTTCTTTTTACAAAGATACGAAATATTTTTGGGATTACCAAAATATAATTGTATTATTTAAAGAACCTTTTTTAACTTATTAGGAAAGTCCAACTTTTATTAGTTTTTTACAATTTCACCATATAGTTATATAAAAATAATATAAATTATATGATAAACTTACTTATAGCAATTGTACTAATATGTGGCTCACTTGCAGCTACAATTTCTAAAACAACAAAGGATTATGGATTCCGTAAACAAAGAGAACATACAGAACCTTTAAAGTTAGATTAAATAAAAACCCCCATATTTCTATGAGGGTCTTTGATTAGTACTAATAATCTACTTTTTTACTTTTTTAATTTTGCCACCAATATCATAATATATGGTCTTAAAACTACTCCAACCAATACACCACCTAAGAAGTGAAAGTTGAAAACGAAATCTAATACATTTTGCATGTTCTTTCTGTTTAAAATGAATAAAGGGTAACTTTACTTTATAAAACAGGCGCCGAGTTTTAATAAATATAATCACAAACTTTATAGCAAAAGAAAACCCCCACATAGTGTGAGGGTCTTAACTTTATAATATACTAATAAATGTTAGTTAAATAAATATCTAACGCCTAATTGTATTTGGAAACGAGAACCAAATCCAACGTTATCTCTGAATGAATCAGTAAACGGAACTTTGTTCTTTCCATCTAAATAAGGGAATGAGAAAATAGGTGTCTTACCATCCGTATCCAATTTAACAAAGTTAAGTGGAGTTGTTGTGACAGGAACTTGTTGAGTACCTAATTCTTTAGATATGAAATTTGTGAAGTTATAAACATCAGCTGTGAATCTTAAAGTATGTTTAGTATCTTTTACTTTGATATAAACATCTTGCGTAAAGTTCAAATCTAATCTATGAACCCAAGGTAATAACAATGCTTGTCTTTCACTCATCATACCTCTACGAGTTGAAAGGTAAGGATTGTTTGAAATGAAAGCATCTAATTGATTCCATAATTCAGTTTGCGTACGAGTATCGGCTACACCACTTACAGCACTTGCGTTAGTTAATTTAATTTGAGATGCATCTTTAGGAACGAAGATTAAATCGTTACCATTGAAACCATCGTTATTAATATCACCACCATATGTGTAAGAAAGAGAAGATTGAGGAGCGTTAGGAGAAGCTTCATATAATAAACCAATTGAAGTTCTTGTGTTCTTAATCAATTCTTTACCATAGTTCACACTAGCAATAATTCTATGAGGTAAGTAGTTGTTTGAAAAACCTGCCTCAAAGTTGTTAGGGTCAGTACCAGTCGGTCTAGCTCCCCACATTGTAAATGCAGTTGAACCATTGATTGTAGCATCTACTGCTGTTTGACGAGTATAAGAAGCGTTTACACCTAAGTTCTTAAATTGTCTTTGAACCTGTAATGTTCCGAATAAAGTATAACCAATATTTGCATTAGTCATATAAATTGCGTTACCAATGTTTGGATTAGTTGCTGTTTGAGCAGTTCCAGTTGCATCGTAAACTGAACGTTTAGCAAAACGAGTTCTACCATCACTTAATGTTGTATTGCCTGTTGAAGGTAATGCAACGTTTTGGAATACGGTAGCGTTAATGTTCTTAATATAAGTACCTTCCGCAGTTACTGTCCATCCTAATACTTTCTTATCAACTGCTAATGTAGATTTCCAAACTTGTGGGAATTTATAATTAGGGTCAGTTACGTTAAGAGAATATGATTTAGATAAACCTGGCGTTGGAGTTGGTCTGTATTTATCAATATCAGGTGAGAACATATAGCCTGTTCCGTTTGTGATAGAACCAAACAATGCCATACCACTATTGGATGCTTGATTTGAAATCCATACGAAAGGAGGAGGTCCTTGGAATAAACCAGTACCACCTCTTACTTGTAATGTTTGGTCATTGTTCACATCCCAGTTGAAACCAATTCTAGGAGAAATTTGTAATGAAGCCTTAGGTGCTAAACCTGTGTTCAAATTAACTC
>Ga0208133_1000874_pt1 | contig 11156 bp, 14 predicted proteins | sample ColrivemetaGS535_FD_187595 | JGI IMG/M metagenome (GOLD analysis project Ga0208133, IMG submission 187595) | Estuarine microbial communities from the Columbia River estuary, USA - metaG S.535 (SPAdes) (version 2) | ecosystem: Environmental > Aquatic > Marine > Intertidal zone > Estuary | place... | reverse complement strand
TTAATGCGTGGTTCATCGTAGGAAACATTGCGATCACCATAAGTAAGGCGTTTGGCTTCATCTAATACTTCGCCTCTATCCATTTGCATCCCCCATTTCATACCAGCCATCGCCCCAAAGGGTCAACAGACGCTTAAAGTATGCCTCGTATTGAAGGCCGATAGTATCAAGGTTGTAGAGCGAAATGGCACGATTGCGGATTTTGGCGCGATCTAGGTATTTGACCCCTTCGGCTGCCTGCATAAATTCAGCCAAAGTACGGCATCTAAACCCTGAAATCCCATCGGGATTGTTCTCTGTAAATGCGCCCCAATCAGTTGTGATTGTTGGGGTTCCGCAAGCCTGCGATTCGATTACTACATTGCCAAAAGGTTCTACATAAAGAGTTGGTGCAAAGGTGGCAATGGCACCGCCCATTAGCTTTGCGCGTTCTTCAGGCCCCACACTGCCAACAAACTCGCCATACCCGCTTTGCTCACCAGGCCCTGCCAAGATAAGCCGCTTGCCCAGTCTCTCACATACTTCTTGGGCGATTCTGTAACCCTTGCGATCAATCAACCGACCAATGAACAGGTAATAGTCACCTTGCCCATCGCCCAGTGGGAACATTTCAGGTTCCAAATACCCTGGGATTACGGCATCATAAAACTGGCCATCTGCCGTTGTTGGGTTTTTCCACCCTGCATAGATTGAGTGCATCCAGGCATAGGACTCAAACACTCGATACTTGGCAAACACACCGCCGTAGCCAACGCCAAACTCCACGGATAAATGCGCTGGAAAGGCATCGGCAATTGGCTTTTGTGCGCTGCCACCGATAAGGCAAATGAAATCTTCTTTTTCAATGCGCTGGCCGATTGCCTTGATTGCGTTGGCATTGAACTCATCCCACAAAGGCCCATTAAACGGGAACTGGGTGTAGTGGGGAACGGTTGCAACCGCCTCGGCACGCTTAGAATCTGCCACGCAGGTAATCAGTTCAGTAACAGGTGCCTCAACTTCTTCACCAGCATAAAGATAAACTTCGTGGCCTAAGTTGTGCATCATTATACAAAAGCGGCGCACCTTTTCAGTAAAGGCGCATCCAGCGAAGGATTTTGTTACCTGTGTGTGTGGCAGTGCCACGATGTGAAAACGCATTGATTCCCCCGAATCGTTTTAGTTAGGAAAGAAGAAGTTTGGCTTGCTCTGCGGTGATTCCGAGTTTGTCTAGGATTGCTTGCTTTTCGGCGGCTTTGGCAGCTTCGGCTTCGCGTTGTGCTTCAGCATCGGCAATTCCTTCGTTCAATTGCGCCAATTCTTCATCGTTCATTTCACGATCAATAACTTCATTTGTTTCTGCATTGTGTATTCTAATCATTGCTCTAAGCATTATTTAATTCCCCATACTTTAACTGTTCCCGAAGTAAAATTGCTGCCAGCGCCATTTGATATAACTACTGATGTGATTGCAGTAGTAGCGTTCCAAAATCCACCGCCAAAAAATTGTGTATCTAAACCTGCAGCGCCATAAACTTTTAGCGGTTTTATACTTGTAGTGCTTGCATAATTGTCAATAATATAAGTGAAAACTGCAGGTGAAGAATAATTGGCTTGAGTTGCTAAATTTTGACTAAAACTTGCGACAACTGTTCCTTCAAATGCTGTGGCCTTAATAGTGTTCGTGTCATTTGGTCTAACTCTTAAATAAGTTGTACCTGTCCAGCCAACATTTTCTATTGAAAACTGTATGTTTTGATAAGTTTGATTTATAGAACTTATTGTGACAGTGCTAACACCTGTCAAAGAAGTTGTGCTTAATAATGTCATACCACCTGCAGAAACACTGCCCCAAGAAGGAATGGTGCCATTGCTTGTAAGGTAGGTGCCAGCCGCACCAATACCCAACCGCGCAGGCGTTGCCGCCGCAGATGCGAAGTAGGTATCACCCGTTGTGGTCAGAATTCCATCAATGTTTGCTACATCTCTTGCGCGGGTCATTAGTTAGCTCCCAAAAGTAGTGCGGCTTCATCGGCGGTGAGGCCGAGACGATCAAGGATTGCTTGGCGGGCGGCGGCTTTGGCGGATTCATTTGCTAGGCGTTGCGCTACAGTTTCTTTGTTGGCTTCCCATTGCAATAGTTCTTCAGCGTTCATTTCTCTATCAATAATTTCACCTGTAATAAGGTTGTGTTCTCTAATCATTAGTTAACTCCAAAAATTTCAATAGTTCCGCCAGTAATATTATAGCCGTCTGCCTGAACGCGGATAGAACTAATGGCAGATGTTTGCCAATCTGCCCCTGCTGCGTGAATAGATCTCCGTGTTCCGCCTGAACCTATATATGAACCATAAAACTGAAAAGGCTTGTAACCTGTAGATGCGTAACGATCAATAATCAAATCAAAACCATTAGCGTTGCTAGTTCTGCTCATTACGCTATAAGTTCTAATAAAGTTTTGAGTTACGCTGCTTGCAGCCCCATCAGAATTATAAACATAAGCAATGTTATTAGTGCTATTTGTGTCTATTTTTAGGTCATTGTCTGCAGTATCGCTTGTTATTCCATACACGCGAATAAATAAAGATTTGTATGACTGACTAATCCCGCTCACTATTGTTGATGTACCTGATAATGTTGTTGTAGAAAGCAATGTCATTCCACCGCTTGAAACCGTACCCCACTTCAAACCAGTAGCAGTGCTTGAATCTGCAGTAAGAACTGTGTTATTGGCACCCACGCCTAAATTGCTCAAGGTTCCAGCACCAGTGCCTGCCAGCAAGTCACCTTTTGCTGCAAACGAACTAGTGGCAACGGCACCCACATTTGCCGCAGTGTGGGTGTGAGGGCCAATGCCTACTGGCACCCAGGTATCTGTTGCCTGATCGTATGCAAAGGCTGGGCGGGTTGTGTCACCGATAGATGGCATTAGTTATTCCCCAATCCGAGTGCTTTAAGGTCATCTGATGTTAATCCAAGTGCTGCTAGTTTTGCTTGTGCTGCTGCTTTGTTGGCTACTTTTTGTGCCTCGGCTTGGCGTTGTGCTTGAAGTTTGGCTTGATCTGATTCCCATTGTAGTAATTCCGCAGAATTCAGCTCGCGTTCAATAATTTCGCCAGTCTCTACATCGTGAATTTTAATAATTTGATTTGTCATTATGAAACTCCGTAAAGTGAGTAAGTACCTGAATCCCAAGTATAAGCGCCGCCATAATTAGCATTAAGTTGGATACTGCTAATTGCGCTTGTTGTATTGGCTACACCAAAACCATAAACAAAAGCATCAGCAGAACCAGTGTTTAATTTTACATAACCATTCCAACTGTAAATTTGTAATCCAGTAGTTGATGAATAATCTGGAAATGTAATAGCAAAATGAGCATCGTTATTTGATGCCAATGAATTGCCAGCGTGTAATTTCTGTTGACCATAGCCGCCAAAACCCGTGCTTGATTGCACGCTTGCATTTGATGCAACATACATTGCGTAAGCGCTACTTAGATTGTTGACAGTAAATGCCATTTCATCATTAGCCGAAATGCTGGCACCACGAATAAATACAACTAATGATTTATAAGATTGGCTAATGCTTGAAAGATTGACAGAGCCACCAGTTAATGAACCGCTTGCAAGCAAAGTCATACCACCGCCAGCAGCAGGTGTTGCCCATTTTAATCCTGTTGCAGTAGTTGAATCTGCAGTAAGAACTGTATTGTTTGCACCCACCGCTAGGCGAGCAACAGTATCTGCAGCAGTTGCCGCAATAATGTCACCTTTTGCATCAACTATTGAATCAGGAATAAAAGCTGCATCAGCTTGGGCAATTGTGTAAGTATTGGCAGCGGTAAATGTGGCAGTTGTAATAATTTCAACATAATCGCCTGCAATTGTCGCTGCTGCTAAAACAACGCTTGTACCATCTGTTGCCGTGTAATCCACACCGCGAACCTGAAGCACACCATTGAGGTACACATCTTCAAAGCCGACTGTGTAAGCAAGTGAGTATGCGTAATCATCGTTGCCACTGATCGTGGTAACTGCGCCACTCATTGCCTTGCGCCAGTATTGCTGGAATACAGTTGTGCTTGTCGCATCTGTATCTAGCCACACTGAACCATTTGGCACACTTGTTGGCATTGATGCTTGCGCAAAGGCCGCAGATGGGCCAGTGGCACCAGCAGGGCCAGTGGCACCCGCGCTACCTGTAGCACCAACAGGTCCTGTAGCACCTGTTGCGCCATCGGTTCCTGCGGGGCCTGTTGCACCTGCAGGGCCAGTAGGACCTGTAACGCCATCTACACCTGAAGGACCAGTAGCACCTATCGGTCCAGTCGCTCCAACAGGACCAGTAGCCCCAACAGGGCCAGTGGCACCAACAACACCAGTAGGTCCAACATCTCCAGTTACTCCCTGCGGTCCAGTTGCACCAACAGGTCCTGTAGCACCGATTGGTCCAGTTACTCCAACATCACCCTGGATGCCTTGAATTCCTTGTGGGCCAGTAGCACCCGTTGCACCAACAGGTCCTGTAGCTCCTGTTGCGCCATCTGCACCGTTAGCACCACTTGCACCAACTGGTCCAGTAGCACCAATGGCACCGCTTGCACCGACTGGGCCAGTGGCACCTACATCGCCTTGAACACCTTGTGGCCCTGTAGCGCCAATTGGCCCTGTCGGTCCTGTATCACCTGTTGCACCGACTGCACCTGCAGTTCCTGTTGCACCGACTGGTCCAGTAGCACCGATTGCGCCAGTTGGACCCACGGCACCAGTTGCACCGATTGGTCCAGTTGCACCAGTAGCGCCAGTAGCACCAACAGGTCCTTCAGGTGCCTGTAATGATGTGATTACAAATGAATAATGTTGTGAACCTTCAGTGTAATAATTAACAGTTCGAGAAACGCCATCATCATTGCGGTTATATAGCTCAACAATCATACGATCAGTTGCAGATACTGCAGAACTTGGCAAAACAATTTCAGTTTCAACCAACATTGGATTTGTTCCATCGTAAGGAATCAATGTTGGGTCAGTATCGCCAATTGTTGCAAGAACAGTGCCTGCATTGTCTGCTAATTTTAAGCGAGCAAAGGCATAAACATCTGATGTGTCAGTTGGTACTCTAAAGAATAATGAAAAGCGTTGAACGCCCGCAGGAATAAGTGTAAAACCAAAAGGTTCAGTAATGTATTGCTGCATTAACTCGGTGGCACCTGCTGCAACAGAATTAGTAAGTGTCTGCATTGCAGCACCTGTTGGTTCTTCGCCAAGTTGCTTGTAACCAGTTAACTCTGTGATTGTTTCGTTGAAATAGTAATAACGGCCAGTTGTATAACCTTGAGGCCCTGTAGCACCAGTAGCACCTGTTGGGCCGCTAACACCCGTGGCACCGATTGGACCAGTAGCACCTGTAGCTCCAACTGCCCCTGCAGTTCCTGTTGCACCAGCAGGTCCAGTTGCACCTGTTGCACCGATTGGACCTGTTGAACCTGTAGGCCCTGTTGGTCCTTGAATTTGACCTGTGTTGAGCCAAGAAGATGTGGTTACATTCCAAACATAAAGATCAGGACCGACAATGTAAGCATCGCCTGGGTTTCCTGTTGGGTGTGCTGCAATTAAAGCTGCCTCTGTTGGAAATGAACCAAGAATTGCTAAACCTGCGCCAGTATCACCTGTAGCACCTGTTGGACCTGTTGAACCGACTGGACCTGTTGAACCAGTAGCACCAACAACACCTGTTGCACCAACTGGACCTGTTGCGCCAACATTTCCTTGAATACCTGTAGCACCTGTTGCACCAACTACGCCCTGAATTCCTTGAATTCCTTGAATACCTTGTGGACCTGTTGCACCCGTTGGGCCAGCAACTGTTGAATCAGCACCTGTTGCACCAGTGGCACCCGTGGCACCTGCAGGTCCAGTTGCACCTGTCGGTCCTGGAACTGTTGAGTCTGCACCTGTAGCACCTGTTGGACCTGTTGCGCCTTGAACACCTGTAGGACCAGTAGCACCAGTTGTTCCAGCACCTGTTGCACCAGTTGGACCAGCAGGACCTGTTGGACCTGTAGCGCCACCTGGACCTTGTGGGCCTTGTGCGTTAGAAATGACAACATCAATATCTTCAGTGTTAATTGTTACAACGCTTGTGGCCATTATCGAGTCACCTCTGCAGAAATGTTAAGTTCACCTTGTAGCAAGCGAGTAACAACGCCACCGCTTGATTGTAGCTCTAAGTCATAGACATACTCACCCTTTGGCAAGAGTGCAGTTTGAGTTGCAGTCTGATCTAAAGTGATAGTGCCAGCGGCACCGCCAAGAGTAATGCCAGCACCTGTTGTAAGTGACAGGATTGTGTCAGTTTCATCAACATCAATGCGTGCCTGTAGGCGGGCAGTATAACCAGTTAGGTTGACTGCAACATTGTCAATTTTCCAAGTCATAAGAAGATTGAAAGTTGCGCCTTGCTCGATTGTGAAGTTGTACTCACCTGCCATTTATTTACTCCAAAAACTAGGAATGGATTACTTTGAGCCTCTACCGAAATCTACGGCTGATGAATCTAGCCACTTGAGAACTGGACCAGCAGCGCCAGCAATGGCAGCCATTCCAAGAGTCTTTAGATCAGTCTCGCCCGCAAGATATAGGGCAATTGCTGCCGCTGCTGCTGCGCGAAACCAAGAAAGTGTGATTTGCTTGAATTGTTCCATTTGATTGCTCCCTTATTTCTTGCCGTGAACTTTGCAGCATGTGCAAACTTCGGCTTTGTATGCTTTTTTAGCAGGAATTGGCACAATTTTAGCACCAAGTTGTGTAATTATTTTAGGCTGATTCATCCACCAAAACCACGGTGATGTGTCTTTTGCCATTTCGGGCTTGATAGAAATATGCAGATGCTTGGTGTGCGGATTTGAGCCTGTGTATTTGCGGTTGCCTTCTTTGGCTCTTGCCTTTGACCAAATCTTTGAATTAAAGATTAAATACTCAACGCGCTTATCATCTTTTAACTGCTCAAATATGTCAGCGCAATCAATGCCGTTCTTAGGGTCGTGGGTTAGGTCCACGGCTAGGCCAGTATTGTGATCTGACTTTGGATTTTGAACCTGGTGGGCAGCAGATGGCAGTAAGCCATCAGATGCCTTCTTGCGCAATGGCTTCAGGGCGGTGGCTTGGCGTAGCACTGCCACTGCCGCTGGTGTTGCCTTCTTTGCTAACTTCACTTGTTTTTTACCAACTCTAGGACTAACTCCATTTGGGCTTCAAGTCGGTTGATTGAATCGCGCATTGAACTGCCACCGTTGGGCTTGAGTTCAGCCAAATAGTGTTTTACAAGCCATCTAACTGCCCCTGCAAATCCACTTACGATTGCAATAATAGAAACAATTAAGCCTGCCCAGTTTGCTGGTGTCATTTGCGCGGTTCTCCCGTTATGAGTTAAGTGATGTGATTTGTGCCTTTAGAACTGCATTTTCCTGGGCGAGTACGCCAATGGTTTCGCGCATATTCTTTAAGACTTCTTGAATGTCAACTTCTTGTTCCATTATTCCCCCTTGAGTTGGTCTATTTCAGCTTTAAGTTCCTTGATTGCAAGCATTAAGAATATTGTAAGGCGATCATAAGAAATTGAAACGGCCTCATTGTCTTGGTTGTAATTAACAATGCTTTCCATTTCATTTGTTAAAGATGCCACATCTTCGGCAATCAATCCGTAGTTTCTGCGATAAGGCATATCTTCGGGTTGATCTTTCCAGTCAAAACTAACAGGTTCTAGGCTTAACAATTTGCTAACAAAGTTGCCTGTCAACGGCTCAATGTTTTTCTTTGTTTTGCGAGATGATGAAACAAAACCAAGTCTTGAACCAGTTGTAACTACTACTACGGTACTGCCTGATGCAGTTGCAATACCTGGGTAATTTGTCTGATTGTTGAGGTTAATGCCACCTGTTGAGGCATTTAAGTTAATTCCAGTTGATGTATTTGCGCCAATACCAATAGTGCTTGATGCAAACAATGACACGCCAGTTGAACCAACAAACATTTGTGGGAATGTGCCGCCTGTTGGGTCGGGTGTTGCGCCATAATGAGTAAGAACGCCAAAACTAGACAATGGCACAATGTTGCCAACAATCATGCCGCCAACTTTGAAACTTAAAGCGTTACTTGCGCCTTGCAAAATAACTGCATTACTTCCAGAGCTTGTTTGAACTGTGTAACCAGTAAGAGTTCCAGCAACAAGTTTGTCAGTTGTGATTGTGCCTGCAGCAATCTGTGTTGCCGTAATCGTGCCTGTAGCAATTTGAGATGCAGTAATTGTGCCAGCCGTAATCTTGCTGGCATCTAGTGACCCAGTTGCAATGCGAGCTGCAGCAAGATTGCCTGTTGTTATATTTCCAGCATCAAGGTTTGAAACAGTAATAACTGAAGCATCAATTGTGCCAGCCGTGATCTTGCTTGCTGAGATGCTTGCAAGGGCATTATTGCCAAGAGTTGTTGCAACCCAAGAGGAACCATCCCAGCGCGAAATTGCATTATCGGCAGCAGTGTTAAACCAAGTATCGCCAACTGAGAATGTTCCTGTTGGTGTGGTTCCCTGACGATAAATGCGGTTTTTGCCGTCTGCCGTTGTCTGCGCTGCAGTTGCTGCTGACTGGGCGGTGGCAATTGCAGTATCTTGAACAGATACCCAAGCGGTGCCATTGTAGTAATACTGTTTGTTGCCATCATCAGTATCAAACCAAATATCGCCTTCGTTCACATCTACAGTTGGCGCAGTTGCTTGGTAAAAGGCTTTTGTTTTACCATCAAGAAGAACTACAACATTTGCAACATCTTCAGTTGTGGCTGGTACTACTGGAACAACATCTGTAACTGTAAAGTCTGCAGTTAGCGTTACTGTGATGGGGGTGTTGGTGATTTGTGGACATAATGGCATCAGTTACCCCCTAGATTGTAATTGAATATGGGTTGATGGCTGAAGTTGTGTAAGACACAAGCCAATTGTTTTGGGTAATTGTGTGAGCCATACCTTCAACTACAAGGTTCCATTGAATAGTGCGGCCATCATAGGTTGTGCGTACAACGCTCACCTGATCGGCCAATTCTGTTGCTAAAAAGTCAGGATAAAGCAAACCATAAGTACCAACTGCCAAAGCATTAAAATCAATGCGTTCAACATAAGTATCAGGTGTTGCATTTTTGCGTGACTCGTATAAAGCTAGATTTTGAGCATTTGAATCGGTGGCAACTGGCGCATCAAGAATAGTTTTAGCAATGCCATAAGCGCTAACGCTAGGGTTGTATTGTGATGTGTATTGTTTGGCTTCACCACGGTTAACAATTGCCTGATTTACCACATAGTAAGTACCAGGATTGGTCAACAATTGCATATAACCAACAGTGTTGCTTGCTTGATTGTCAGTAAAGAGCAACTGAGTTGGTCGGCTGAACTTATTGGCTAACGGCACAAGAGTTGCCACACCTGAGCGTGAAATATAAAAACGACCAGCAATGGCATCAACTGCCTGATAGATCATTGCCATACAAGAGCGATTCTGAGTTGTTGCTAACATCCCAACAGTTCCAGTAAGGCTGGTTGAGCCTGCCCATCCTGCATAAGTCAACATACGGCCAACGCGTGTGGCTGCGGTTTCGGCAAAGGCACTTGTTGCCAGTGCTGGTGCCTGGGCATCGGCAATGTATGCAATGCCATCAACAAAAGTCATTGTTACGCTTGGTGCTTCACCTTGATTAACTTCAGTTTCTTCAAGAAAGCCATAATACAACGGGTAAGCGGTGCCACCGATTGTAGCCACAATGCGCATTTGTAAGCCATCGCGCAAAATGTTGGTGCCTGAAACTACCCACGGGTTTGAACCGCTGGTGTTATCAGGGTCGTAATAGCCACTGGTGTTATTGAAAACAATAACTGAAATGCCTGCCTGATCGCGTTCATTTTGGCGTGTTCGACCACGGCGAATATCAATTTGAATTACATCTGTTGTTGTAACTGAAGTCCAAGTTCCACTTTTAAGAAATTGAACCGCAATTGCAGGTGAGGTGATTCCATCAAATGCGGTCATAGTATGTCAAACGCCCCAACAGTTCCAAAGCTACGGCGAGTTGTTCGTTCAATACCATTTACAATGGATGTTACTAAATCATTATTTGAAATAACCGAACCAGCATTGTTTACAACTACAGTTGTGTTACCTCTGTTCCCATAGGCAAGTGAGTTTGAAGTACCAATTGCAATTGTGCGTGAGCTTGAAAGAGAACGCTGGCGATCAAGGTTTGCTTTAATTGCATTTGCAGTTGCCATCTTTTCAATCTCTGCAGTTGTTTCAACAAGGCCAAGTTCTTTTAACTTGATGCGATACATCTTTTCAACGGCAGTTAATTCTTTTTTCTTTGTATCGTTGCTAGCTTTATTTACTTCGTCAGTAATCTTTTTATATTCGGCAAGAATCTTTGCAAGGTCACTATTGGCTGCAGCGCTAGATGCTGCACCTTTTACATTACCAGCGGCTACATCTGATGCCCCTGGTGACATTGGCCCATATGCAGAATTGCTAAAAATATTTGCAGCGTTTTTAGCTCTGTTGGCTTTTGTACCAGGTATCGCCGCAGCAATGCCAGTGCCAATTTTGCCACCGAGATTACCAGCAGCAAGAGCAGCGCCAAGAGTTGCAAACATACCGCCTTTGGCTGCGCCTTTTGTTACCGCACCAATTGCGCCCGCCCCCATCGCAACATTCATTCTGACAAGTGCAGCAGTTAATAGGTTGATTGCAGTAATCATTCCATAAACTTTAGTTGCAACAAACATTGTTGCAAAAAGCCCAGCAATTACTTTTACTGTACCAATATTATTTGTAATCCATTCGCCAATTTTTACCATAACAACAAGCAATTTTATTGCCTGCTCTGCTGCAGTTTGAAGGCTTTTTGCTAATTTGTCTTTATTTGTATTTACCCATTTTTCAAGCCCAGGCAATACTGTTGTTAATATGTAATTAGCAAACTTTTCAACAACTGGTAGCAATGCTGCACCCAAAGTTGCCTTAATGTTTGTATAAGAAGCCTGTACGCGTTGCAATTGTGCTGCCAGCGTGTCATATTCGCGGCGTGACTGGCCCTGAGCAGCGGTAGTTTTGGCAATAATCATTTCAAAGGCAGTTTGCG
>Ga0208133_1000866_pt1 | contig 11227 bp, 4 predicted proteins | sample ColrivemetaGS535_FD_187595 | JGI IMG/M metagenome (GOLD analysis project Ga0208133, IMG submission 187595) | Estuarine microbial communities from the Columbia River estuary, USA - metaG S.535 (SPAdes) (version 2) | ecosystem: Environmental > Aquatic > Marine > Intertidal zone > Estuary | place... | reverse complement strand
AATATTTAGAATGTGGTAGGTTAAAATTACTTGGGTTTGCTGGACCAGAATATAGCAAACTTTTTTCAGTAATAAATTTAGTTTTTGGATAAATGTTTAATACTGAGTTTTTATAAATTCGTTGGGTCCTAGATTTAGCAGATGGCCACATTTCAAATATTTTAGCCTCATCTAAATTTAAAATATATTTAAACACATTTAGCGTCTGTAATTTACTTTTTAGCTCTAAAGCAGCCTCGTTTAATGAAATATTAATATGAATTCCGGTTCTTTCACTAGTAAATCCATGTTCTGCAATAAAATTAAAAACCTTAAACATTACATGAATTGCTTCGTTATACGGCATTACTCCAGTAATAAGCTCATTCATTTTAAATCCGCCTGAAAAATCAGGTTCAATCTTAAATACGTTTTGAGATACAGGTTGACGTGAATGATATGATTCAGACCATTCTACCTTTTTACCAAGATATTTAGTTAATTTTTCAGAAAGTTCTTTTCTACTAGTTGGTGAAAAAAACTCGAATTCAAATCCAAGATTTACATTTTCAAATAGGTTTCGCTTGTTTATATCAGTATACATATCTTATAGTATTTATCTATTAATTCCAATGAATGGAATATTTAATCTAGGTCGAGCATTATCAATTATTGAAAGAACCGATTCATCCCTAATAAACAGTTGACTTACAATAAATTCATGATCTTCAGTCTGGATCATTGTATTAAATAGTCTAATATTTGCAATTGAATAATTAGCACTAGGAATTGACCAAGATGAAGTTGTATTAAAAGTAAAGGCTTGAGTTTTTACATAATGTGAATACACTGGAAGAATTTTATTAAAGTTTTTAATATTCGCAGGATCCTGTCTTAGGGAGTACATATTAACCTCAAGTTGATTAAATTCAGATGAAATTGGAACAATTAGTGGATACCATTTTAAATATTCAATATTACCTACTGGAAATGAATATTGAGTTTCATTTATTTTGACATAAATGGTTAGATTAGGTACACCTGAGTTATCTACAATTGTGCCTGAGATGACTAATCCTTTTTGTGTATAATCATCATATCCTCTAAAAAATATCACATTCTGGGCAACCCTATTAAAGTTAACAATTGCACTAAATGTCATATTTGGAGTATCGGTAGTTGAGGCTGGCTTTTTATAAACAACCGCATGCTCAGCCTGCTTAAGTTGAATTACATTAGCCGTGGCTACTAAATCTCTACGCTCAGTTGATTTTAGGCCAAGGTTTTTATAACCTTCAACAACTACATATTTACCAGAAGCAGTAAATGAATCCTTTGGGCCATTCATTTTAATTACGGCATTTTGGGTTGCATTAATTATAGCAGCATCACCAGTAACCAGAGAGTTTGATAGCCAATTACTAAAAATATTACTGGATTCATATGCATAAACTTCATATGGAGAAGTTGTTGTCAGTATTTGGGCAGAGGACGATGCAGATTCAGTTAACGTATAATTAACAATTGCTGGTAATACGCCGCTAAGGTCATAATAATATTCAATTAGTGGAGAATAGTTAAAAGTAATATCTAAAATTTTATTTTTTATATCTGGGTGTAATCTTTGTCTGGATTCATCAAATTTAGTAGAAATAGTAGAAAATTGCTGTTTATTAAGAGCATCTTTTTTCTGAATTTCAGCCTCTGCTCCAAATAATTGTTCAGTCGATACAATAATATTATCTAAAAACGTTCGATCTGCTGCTTTCATAAACATATCAATATTTGGATTAAATTTAACCAGTTGGATTTTCCAATAGATTGGCTCTAGCCCAAATCCTCTATATAGATATGAACCCTGTATTTCGTACATTCTATTTACCAATGGAATAAATATGTAGTCACGTTTTCTAGGCTGAGACTTTTTTCCAAAAATCATTTGAAAATAGGTATTATCAATATGAATTTCAAATGGTATATCCATTGCAAAATCAACTCCAAAATCAGTAAAGTTAGGCTTATTATCTGGGAATTTATTGTCAGGCACAAGTATTTTAATACACTGACGATCCGTTGTTTTAAATAAGGTATATTCTTTAAATATAAAATCAGTCCCTTCTCTATCTGGCTCAGTTTTAAAATAGATAACCTCATGCCCAAATAATTTATTGGTTTGAAAGCTTAATTCATGAGCAATTCCAATTGCTGTATTAATTTCATATGGTTTAAAGCTCGCTTCACGCTCGGCAATTAGGGCTGGACACTGTTCTGATGAACAATATGTGGTTGGCGTAAATAAATCAGCCTGTATTTTAGAACTCTTAACTCTGATTTTTATTTCATTTACTGATAATGGAGTTGTGATTGCACTATAAGTAGAGTCATCATATTCATATTTAACCTCAAAGAAAATATTAGATTCTGAAAATGCTAAATCTGTTAAATTAGTTAAATTTTCTTCAGTAAATGAATACCATAGAGACCAGTTGGCTTTATCTGTTGAATATCTTAATTTTCTAATAAGGTAGGCTGAATTTGCTGAACCCAAGTCAATATCATCAACAAACCCAGTTATTTGAATTGCCTGCTCTAATGGTTCTCCGGTTGAAAAAATCCTGTAATTTTTACTAAAACTAATTGAATTTTTAGATACGTCTGGTATTATTTTATAAGCTACAATTTGCATTTAAACCATCTTTTTGTTATTTATCCCAGTGTTACCGGAAATACCTCTCAAATAAATAATAATAAACTGGGTTACTTTATGAAATCTCTAAACCCTAAACAAATACTTGACCCTACATGGATCTGTCAAGCATATAAAGTCGACCTTGAATATTATACGTATCTTCTTCTTGGGGCAAAACAGGCATATCTTAAAAATTTAGAACTTGGAAAATTTGATAATTTTTATGAAATTGTTTTTCACTATTTAAATATTAATACAATTATATCAGATGGTAAATTATATGATTCTGGCCTTAATGTGGTTAATACAAATATTAATTTATTATCAGTTATTTCTCAGCTTTCTCAAAAGACCGATAGTCTAGGTAAAGAAATTATCAAAGAAACTTCGTTAATTTTAGCAGAGACAATGACTGAATATTTAGAGAAACAGATATTAAGTTTAGAAAAAATACATTTTTATTTTAATAATTCATGGATTCATAATCAAGACCGGGTTTATTTAGTGTGTAAAACTCTTGAGCCAGATCACTATGAAATTATTAAGTTAAATTTAAAAAGTACTAGAAATCTTGGATATTCAGTATCGGTAATGAAAACAATTAAATTACCTAATTTAAAAGAGAATAAATTTAAAGACCGATTATTAAAGGAGATGCCACTACTTAACGATTTTGATCCTGATAAAAATGTAATGGTAATTGGCGGCGGACTTAATATAGATCCAATAAACCGAATTTATTTAGCAAAAGATACAATTTTATTAAATCGAATTATGAATCAGTTGCACGGCTTTGATGCAAATGCTCTTTTAGATTTCCATAGACTATTGGAAAAGCAAAAAAGTATTCCATTTAAATTAAAAGCTTAAGGTGCAGTTGTGTGTCCAGTTAAATAACTGCCGCTTATAACAACATCAATTATATTACCATTAGCAATAGGATTCTGAATGGTTAAAAAATCATATATTGATACATTTGAGCGTATTCCACTTACATTACCTAATAAACCAGCAAACGGATTTGATGTTAAATCAAACCAACTTTTACGATTACCATATAGTCTAAGCTCAGGAGTAGCACCGGCGCCGCTTCCTTGTTTATTAAATTGTGCATAGATAGAGGCTGGATCAATGGCTTCGAATGGATGAGTTGACGCTGTGCTTCCAGCTCCATATGAATAGTCCATTGGAAAGGTTCTAATGCAAGCGTCAGTATTGGTAAGAGTTCTTGGATTTAATGAAACATTAAAGTGCATATCAGCTGTCCCGTATCCGCTTTGACCTGTTCCATTTAGATCAGGCCAGTGATTTGGTATTCCAGATATTGCAATTTGATATTGTTCTTGCCCATAATAGTGATAAAAGTCAGTTGCAGTTTTTGCAATATTTCCAACATTTAATTTATCAATATTATCATATGCGGTAAAGGCATTAAGCGGAGCCTGAGCAGCTAGAGCTGACGTAGCAGAAATATACCAATTTTCTATTGAAAATTTAATTGTAAATTGAATTAATTTTCCAATTTTTGTATAAATTCCATACTTTCCACTAATTGTTGGTTCGTTTGCACTTAATATACCAGTTCCAGCCGCTAGTAGATTTAACGGTGCTCCATTAAATAGATATGAAACCGTTGGAATAAACGTACCTTCTTGGTATTCATCAAGAGTATTGGCATCCGTGCTTGAATAGGTAGGAGCTGTGCCAGTAGAGGTTGCAAATGGAATGGCACTAGCTAATCTGGTATTTAAAATAGTAATGGCTGGACTTGCCTTGGTTCCTCCAATTTTAATAGATCGACCGCTTGTTCCAGAATATAAACCAATACCACCGCCGGTTGAGCTTATTGTAATACCGTCATCACCTGCACCTGGTGTACTAGTTGATGAAATTGTAGTATCTGAATTTGAGGTAATTCCAGTAGTTGCCAATGTAATATTAGCAGCTGAATTGGTTACCGTAATTGGTAATTTAGCAAAGGTAATTGACTCAACCTTGCCTGTGCTATCTGAACTAATTATAGCTTTTTTCGTAGCATTAGCGATATTAGCTGAGTCAAACCCAATTGCTAATCTAAATGGGCCTACTCCATTACCTGACTCACTTGATACTAAATGAAGACCATCAACTTCAGTAATTAAACTGTTTCTAATACTATTACTTGAACTGGCCTCAGCTATTCCAGCATTTAAAGTTAAGGTAATTACTGAACCTGTACTATTAGTGGCAGATGTTTTTTTATTAACTCTCCACCTCATTTTTGAGGTTAAGGCTGGTGTTGTTACGCCATCATCTGCATGTAGATTAAAATCGGTTAAGATAACACTATTTCCACCAAAACTTCCACCAGTATCAGCAATCCTATATTTTCTAATTCTTAAATTTTGATAGGTTGGACTTACTACATATGTTGAACTCGCGCCAGCCGTTCCATGCAAACCTTCAGTTAATTCGTCAACCGAGCCTAGTTCAAGCTGGTGTCTATATCCAATATTTCCAGAATATTGACTTGATTCGGTTGGTGCATCTGCACTATTAAAAAATGAATATAGAGAAAGTAGTGAAGTATACGGAAAAACTTCATCAGTTAATGCATTACCTGCTCGATTGGTTGTTGGCGTAACCGTATATCCATTAACATCAGCACTGCCTGCAATATAATACTTTACCGTATTTGCATCAAAATTAAACAGCGTAGCTTGTGAATTTTGAGAAGTAGCATCGGCTGCTTTCCAATTTGGAAAATTTGTAGTATAGTTGCCGCTGGTTCCAAGTGTAGTAATTCGGTCAAGGCCATTTGAATTTCTAGTATTTACAATAAGTCTAGAAATAGCAGAACTATTTATGCCAGTTTGCCATGAAACTGTTCCGGCTACCGCAACTGCACTAAATAAATTACTAAAATTAGTAATAACTTCCCAATCAGTACCGGCTGTATTTTTTTTATAAATAGCGTCATCACTAATATAATAGTCTCCAACTACTGAATTCGCAGGTGAGCTAGCTCCAAGAGCTGAGGTTGATCCACTCGTAGACGACCATATTGCTGGGCCATTTGCTCCAGTTAAGCCAGTTGGGCCAATTGGGCCAGCTGAACCGCTTGAGCCAGTTTCTCCTTGTAAACCAGTTTGGCCTACACCTAGTGCAAGCAGCTGATTAAAATTAAAATTTAATTTAGATGAAATGTCTCCAGCGCTATCGTTTGAAAATACTTCTTTTAGGTTAATGTTTATTGCCATTAAATATAGTTAATTTTTAATTTTGGAACTACGCTAAATCCAGTGCTTTGGCCGGCTGGTATTGAGCCAGTTAATATTGCGGAACCTGTGTTATTTATTTGAATATTATTTAAATCTAATGTGTATCCATTATTTGCTAAATTAGCATAGGAAACCTGAGCAAAATTAACTGAATTTACTAATCCGCCATTTGATTTTATATAAAATTCAGCCTGGCCTAACTTATATAATTTAGATAAATTATCTTTACAATAGGCTAACAGATATTGTTCTTGGGTTAAGTTTCCAAATACTAGAGAATCGTTAGTTAATATTGTATTTCCATCAATAAAAAATCTATTAAACTGATATCTTAATCCATTTATAATTAAGGCTCTTGAAATTATGAGTTCTAAATTTATTTTAAATCTAATTTCATTTGGATATATTGCATATATAATATCAACAAATTGGCCATTTGGATTAAATTGTTTAAACGTAGCATCATTCATTTCAAAATTAAAAATAGGTAATTCAACTACATTAAATGATTCAGCAGTAATACTCATTGGTAAATTAATAAGCTTTGAAACAAATGAATAGTCTTCAGTAATTCTTCTACTTCCAGGTATTAAAGAATAGGTATTTTTATTGCTATATAACTGGTGATAATTAAAATCCCACTACTAGATAGGGCATTATAACTGGTTTTATCAATAGGTGACTCATTAATTAATGGATATACTGGTAAATACGCTTGAGAATCTTCAAAATCTAAAATTTTAGACTCAGCGTATTTAACTAAATAAAATTCAGGTATAGTAAAGAAATTTTTAATCTCAGTATTAAAAAATGTATTCGATGCAGATAAATCAGTTGAGCCTAAGTTAGAATTAAATTTAAAACCTGAAACCGGTTTATACACAATATCATATTCGCCAGAATATCTAAAAATCTCGTATGGAATAGAAAGAGATTCACTATGAATTACTCCTCCCATTAATTGTTGACTGGCTGTTTGAACAAACTCTGGACTCGTTGAAATAATTGTATTTTTGTTAACAAGTTCAGCTTGCTCAACCGATATTTGTATTTGTTTACCAGGCAAAAGCGTTCCATCCATATAAGACTCATAGGAAATTAAATCTGTCGGATTTAATAATAATTCACTAAAATTAGCAAATGATAAATTTTTAAATAAATTTGAGAAGTAATTTTTACCGCCAAATAGTTGAAACTGTTGAGTATTTAATAACCACTCAGACGATGATCCGCTTGGAAAACTTGATTTATTTAATATAAGTTGGTTAAATCCAGTAGAAATATTGGTAACCACTGCAGGCTTTAATACAATAATATTTTGAGTACAACTAATACCCCAATCTGGAACAGTTGATGTGGCTGCCGTGGTTTGACTACGAACTAATACGGTAAGTGCATAAAAATTTCCACTATTAGATACGGTTTCAGTTACCAAAGTAACCGCGCCAATTAAATAATGAACCGTTGGTTGAGTAATATCATATATTTTAACAATATCTCCAATTTTAAATTTAGCAGGAAGAGTAAATGATTTAGTTATTACGCTTTGTCCAACATAGTTAATCGCTAAATTTAATTGACTAATAACTGTAGTGGTAGTTGTAGTACTAGTTGAGGTAGTAGTAGTTACGCCAGCCGCTAGAGTGGTAGTCGTAGTAGTTACTCCAGCCGCTAGAGTGGTAGTTGTTGTAGTACTAAATGGAATAACTTCACTTAATATATCATAAATAACCGTAGGCGAATCAATTATTAATAAATTATTATTTACAGTTTTAAGTGCATGGGTAGTTGTGCCAGATCGACTAATATCTAATGAGGTATTTGTTAAATTATTATTAAATTCTGCGCTGGTTTTTAATAATATTGAAATTTCACCAACTGAATTAATAAACATTAATGGAGAAAATGCAGGTAATGGTGCAATATCTCCGTTGGTTGGATTAGTTAGAGTTGAATGACTTGCACTCGTTGGATTAATAAATTCCTCTAGTTTAAAATAGTTTTTAGGAAGATCTTTAAGATTAGCCCCAGGTATAATATAACCATTGCTGGTTAAATTAATTAATCCCGGACTTAAATCAACGCCAACCGCAAGCTTAACAGTTGAAAAGGCAGAGGCCGTTGTATTATATTTTTTATCTTTTGCTGCATACAAAAAAGCATAGGTTAAATTAGAGACACTATTTGAATTAAATGAAATTCTATAATCTCCAAATATTGATAATAGTGCAGGTTTAACTATATTTAGGTTTAATTTACTTAATCCAGTTAATATAGGTGGATTTACGACGCCTATGTAGTCAACTACTTTAATCACATTAATAGTGGCTTTTGGTTCAGGTAAAGGTAAATTAGACGGGCCGTATATGCCTGGACTAAGTCCAGTAGATATGTAGGCTGGTAATATTTTACTAGTATTAAATTTTTGATTAGTATCTGCATTATTAACTGAACCATTTGTAATATTACCTGACTCTATTTCATTAAATAATTTACTTTCAGAAAATGCAAGAATAATTTCGCCGCCTCCACCTTTAATTTTAACTAAAACCGTTTCGCCAGCAATTGGTACATATAGCCCATTAACTCTATCATTAACAATAGCCTCTCCGGTTATTGCATTAGTTACGGTTGCCCCAGTAAATGCCTCTATTAAATCTAAATAGTAATTATTAAAAAATATTTTTTTAATCGTAGTGGCAACTGCTAGCTCAACAATTGTGTCTATTTGAAAACTACTAACCTGATCCTCAGTGATGAGACCATTACCGGTTAATATATTACTTTGGTCAACTCGACTATCTCTAGCAAAGTCAGAATCGGTTGGAATAGACAATAATTCATTACTAATTTTTGAAATATCACTAAGTGCAACTTCAATCAATATTAATATTGACTTTGCATTAATATTTTCAATAATTCTATATTTAATTGGAGATTGCGGATTTTTTAAATCCTCAGGTACCGGTTTTAATAAAATACTAAAATTATAGTCTTCAAATCTGGTAGTTCCGGGTAAAACTAAACCTTTACTATCTAATTCTGAAAATCTAAATTGTATTCCATTAAATAGTGTATTATATTGACGGCTAAATGAATTATTCATTAATTTAGAATATCTAAATTGTGGAAAATCTACTTCAATATTATCAAGAGTTGGAACATATGTAAAATATTTTTCAAAATAAGAAGCCTCACTAATTAATAAATTAATGTCTAATGGAGAATTAAAATAGTAATAATTTTGTTTAAGTAGGTCAATATTGCTTGAATAGTTAAAATCAGATTCAATATAAAACCATTCATGAGTTAGCTTTTCAGCATTTGGTGACTTTTCTCTATGTGATGGTCCGAAATTATCTTTTCCAAATAAAATATCAGAATTTAATCTATATGGATTGCCCCTAGCATCAGTCGAGTCAATGATTCCCCATTTTGAAATATATGGAATAATTTTACTATCATTTGCAAATTCAGTTGAATAATTCTCTAAATATGCAGCATATTCGCTAATTAAATTATTAGGTTTAAATTTTTCTTTATATTGATAAGTTGCTGAATTTGGGTCAGGGGCACTGTGATCTGCGCCAAATCCAAAAAATCCAGTAAAATTTTGAAAATTTTGATCCTGATCTAATATTGCAATATCAAGGCGTCGAGCTGTCTGGTTTTGAGGAATTAAATTGGTTTGAATTAATATTACATTTCCAGAAAGTACAGAATATTTATGTAAACCTAATATGCTTAGTGAAATATATTGAGTTGACCCTACTGATATGTTATATTGGATTTCATTTACTAAAATTATACCTGAACCGATTGCTCTATATACGTATTTAGTAAAATCTAAAATAGCAATATCTTTAGGTATATAATAGTATTGATATAGATCAATTTCTGGTATTTTAGAATATTGAGTTGAATGGTATTCAAAATTAAAATCTTTAATTTCAAACATTGATAAAATACCTAATTTAGGTTTTACAATTTTTCTAAGTTCAATAGAATTATAATTGATTTGAACTTCTTCTTTATCTTCTAATATTAAAGTTGCTGTACTTAAATAATTAGAAATTGTTGAAGTGGTTAATTGAGAATTAAGGATTGAGCTTGAATTACATATTCTATTAATTTTAGACCAGTCAGTTGTAGTTTTAACAATTATATTAGGTAATTCAGCTTTTATATTTTCAATATTAGTAAATGCTATTACTGGCTGATTCATCTTTGTAAATCCGCCGTCTGCATATACAATATCGGAAGTATTTTTTCCATTTATATAGATGTGTGGACTATTTGATATATATTTAACCGCTAAGTGTGGATAACTATTACCAGGTTCAGAGACTTGTATAAAAACACTATTTGTAATACTTGAACCCAATAGGGTAGTATTATTAAAGTTATTTACAATGGTTGCAACTGTTTGAGCTAATTCGGTTAAATCCGTAAACCCTACTGAATTAATTTCAGCATTATTAATATTTACATATATTCTAGAACCTAATACGCCTGATATATATGAATTTCCATTCCATATCCAGTTAGAGCCGTTTATGCTTGATTTATACTGAGTACCAATTAATTCTGATGTATTTGGGCTAAATATTGAAGATCCGCGGTTTGGATCAAGTGTATCAAATGTAACAAGTGAGATTGTTGGATACTCTAAAGAATATTTAGTATCTATGCTTGTAAAATAGTTATTTACAAATACAATATCATCATATTTACTATGTGATTCACTATTATTAAATATTGAACCAGATGGATGATATATTCTTAATACGTCTAAGTGAGACGGTGTACTATTAATTGTTACTGAAACAGCTGCACGTGTATCTAATGAATAATTAAAGGCTGGCTCTTGAGAAAATAAGTCCCCTGCACCAAAAGTTTTACCTATATCAAATGAGGTATCATCTATTGAAAATAATACACTTTGACCAGTTTGACTAAACGTAGGTATTGGATAAGTTGGAGATTTTATATTTAATAAGTGTAATTCTTTATCTTTTGTTTTTAAATATGGAAAATATAATAGGTCTTTATTTGATAGGGCTGAGTTTAAATAACTCAAATCAGACTCTACATTGGTTCCTCTAAGTACAACTCCATTCTGATTAGTTAAATTATATGAAATTGTATCAGACTGTTTGTAAATAGTCATGAGTGAATTTGAATTATCCTCAAATGCATTATACATTGCAGGAATATCAATATCAAATTCTTCAAGATCAATTGAATTACAGTATATTCCAAAATATCTATTGATTTCATATTCTGAAGAGGTTGAATC
>Ga0208133_1000865_pt1 | contig 11228 bp, 15 predicted proteins | sample ColrivemetaGS535_FD_187595 | JGI IMG/M metagenome (GOLD analysis project Ga0208133, IMG submission 187595) | Estuarine microbial communities from the Columbia River estuary, USA - metaG S.535 (SPAdes) (version 2) | ecosystem: Environmental > Aquatic > Marine > Intertidal zone > Estuary | place... | reverse complement strand
GTCAATGTACGCTTTTAAATCTTTGGCCGCATCATTGGCCATGGCCCTTGATTGAACTTTATATTCATTCTTAAGTCCAGTATATATAGACTGTATTACTTTTGGTAATTTCTTTTCTAATTCTTGCCTAGACATAAAGAACGCAACTTCACTATTTTTTGTAGCTTGGTCATGAAATAGTTTTTTAAGTTGCGGGAACTTATTGATGATAACAAATAAGTCTGCATTCTGATCCTGCTCATCCATGAACTGATGACTTTGGAAGTGAAACTGATATTTCTCGCCTGCATACTCTGGCTTAGTTGGAATAATAATGTATAATTCACCCTTACTAGCATAGGTATCAAACAGGTTATTACTTTTTGCGGCAGTACACCATTTAGTGCCTTGCCCATAATAGCATGCCGCTTCTTTATTATTTGGGCGCAGTACACGAACCGTAGCATCTTTGTATATTTCGTCTGAGCTACCTTTGTCAGTTAACTCTTCTTCATCGGGGTTAGGATATTCATCGACGACACTTAGGAAATCTCCTATGTTATTATAACGCATAAAATCGTTACGTGGAGCTGGAATTTTTTTCTTACGTTTTAATTTGTCAAACTTTGTTAAGTAATCAGCTACAGTAGACCCCATGTCTTCAAATGCTGTCTGGCCATTGGTATATATTTTAGTTAGTGCTTGGCTATACTCTTTATTGCGGGTGGGGTCGGATCCTTCTATCTGCGTCATTACTAAGTCTAATAACTGATCATCTGAGACTTCTGTACTTCTGAATTGCTGTGGGATACTGCGGTCTTTACGTGCCACAGTGACGACCTTGCCACCGTAGTTTTTTAATGTAGCATCTCTATTATATTCTAATAGTTGATGCTGGTTGTCAGGTATAAAGAGTTCGTACAAACGCATAATATGATCCAATAACTTATATTTATTGAATTACTTTCATTTGATTTTGTTACAGAACAGCAGGATTTACGCCAACTTGTAGTAGTCTATTTCTAACTATTTCTTCCATACTTGTGGCAATGGCATTGTCTTCATCCCACATTGTATCGAAATTTAAATCTATGTTTTCTAGTATACCCAACTTAATAAACGTTTTTTGAATCCTGGGAGTTAATAGCCCGATATCTCTTATAATAGGAACTATCCTACTCATCATATGCTTTTTAACTTTATGATATCCCACGTTATCTTTAATCTGACGGCCAACATCTTTCATGTCCAGATGATGGTCTAGTATTTCTGTAAAATCTAATCTTGCGTATAACCACATTACACAAGCAATTAAATAGTCTTCTCGGTCAATTAACTCTTGTGCGGTTAATTTACTAAAATGGTCCTTAAGAACATATCGTCCAAATGCTATGTGTCTAGCTTCGTCTTGCATAATATATGCCAACATGCTTTTAGCCAAGGGGTTAGTGGCATTGTCTCGCATCAATTGCATACTGCCCAGTCCCCATCCCTCGGCCACAACGTGACTGTTCAACATGACCAAGTCCCACTGGTCGCTTTTAAACGCAACTTCATACATTTTCATCAAGCTACGCTGTACTGGACGCACCATGTCAATCCTATGAGCAAATTTACCAAACGCTTCTATATGTCTGCTTTCGTCTATGGCCTGTGTAGTTGCAAGCCACTTGGCATCGTGGTCAGGAGCACTTTCTATTATCTTTGCCGCACTAATCATTGCACCTTGTTCGCCGTGTAAAAATGCACCAATTAAGTAAGCATTATAATCATATATGATACCGTCTTGCGTCTTTTTGTCCAATTTGCCCCATAACTCAGTGCCGTATAAAGGTATAATTGTTTCATCTATACCCATGGGATTAGTGGGATCGGTAGGTATAGTCCAATCAATTCTAGTCTGAGCGTCCCATTGTCCAATTTTAGCTTTTTCGTAGAGTGTTAATAACTCTTTACGATGGTCATTATATTCCCAACTAAACGTAGTGGGACACCCATTAGCAACTTCCCACGAAATGGGATGATCGGCGGGTAACTGACTTGCTGTAGTATGTGGACCTAAGGGATGGAGTTTTTGATACATGTTAATCTGGTAGATATTGGCTGTTAGGGAAGCTAACCGATACCGGCTTCATTGCAGTAGTGAGACGAGTAATTAATGTTTCTCCTGTTTGGGCATAAGCATGGCTAGTAAGGAAACAAAATTGTACATGCCAGCATCCAGCTGGATTATTAATTACACTTTTTACATGCAGGTCATTACTTACAATTATTGGTGTTGTTAATGCCACGGAATCCACAAGTTGCCCTGACTCTGCGTCATACAATTCCAATGTGTGATCAGCGCCATTTTTAATAGGAACATACATGGTTAAACCCAATAGCCACCATGTGTTTAATTGACTAGCTTCTTTTTGTGTTGCAACGTGTGTCTTAATTTGTTTAGAAATTTCTACTTTTGGGTATTCTTGTTGTGGTAACCCAATAATATTGAAATATCCCGGAGTCACGGCATTTGATCCTGTTAGGATTTGAATGGCTTCCCAATTCAATAATGTATATAGGAATTCAGGAGGCTGAAAAGATTTATACAGCGGCGGCCCGTCGCCAGTGATATTGGGTTCAATAGGAGTAGTTACATAATTTTCAATCATGTATGTTTGAAAATCTTCTAATCTGTTTAATCCCAGTCTTTTATAGTATATGCTCATAGCAATTCCTTATTATACAGTATTTACCTTACATAGTCAACTTTTTTTGGGCATAGGATCTTCACCGGTCAAACTTTGACGGGCAAACCACAGTTTAAACCATTCATCTGTACCTGGACGTATGTTATGTTGTCGCTGATATTCAGCTTTGTCTGTGCCAACGTGTCCGTCAACAGGGCTTTCAGAGGATGCCCTATGTCTTTCCATAATGCCCAGGCTGTCTATCCCTGCTAATTTTTTAAGCTCAGCCAGTGCCACTGGATCTACAATAGTGTCAGGTATTGTTGGGTCATCGCCCGGACTCCTGAAAGTCTCGCTGGTAATTTTGTATTGTTTCATAGTCTTTATTATTTAATATTTCTAATTTAATTAGGTAATCTATGTACATTTTAAAAAATACAGGATCTTTTAAATGACTGCGGTCAGCAGTATATATCACAGAATCAGGATTAAGTTCTATAAGGTTGGGAGTTGGCTCCAGTGCTAATGCACCTGACGTAATTCTGTTAAGTACCCAGTTAAATTTTTCATTAACCCAATACCAATATATAAAAAACTCAGTCCCGTCCCATTCTGTTTCAGTATATGCAGTAAAGTCAAATTTATCCCATAGTAGTTTGAGTTCACTGACATTAAAAACCCAAGGAGTAATAGTGTCGGGACACAAGCCTATATCTTTTCCGTTGACCCAAGACTTACTATTGGTATTTACTTTATGACTCCATGTATGATCATAACCTATTTGTTCAGGAATACCGTTTAGTAACACATAGTCTTCATTGATAAATTCTGTGGATTCTACGGGCTTTATCAATGCATTTTTACAATCTAAAATTATTAGCCATTCTACTTTAGCAACTAGTCCTGCCCATAATTTACAGCATTGTTGCCTGTACCATCCATTATACTGTGTCATAATAGGAGCCATGTAGTGTTCTATTTTCCAGTCCGTCAAAATATCAGCAGTTATACCTTTATATTCATCACCCATATCTTCCGAAATAAAAATGATATGTTTATTACCTAACCAATTCTTTGCTAATGACTTTAAACAAATATGAAGCAAATGGTAATCTTTATAACATACTACAAGTACAATAGCATGAGAATCTATACGTGGGTTTTTATAATTGCGTGGTTTATTTCGATATACCCACGTAGATTTTGATGTCGAAGCTTGTATTATTCGTTTAAGCCAATTCACCAGTGTCCCCGATTATTATATTGATAATCAAAGCTAAGATTACTTTGTTTGCGTTCTTCTAATATAGTTAATGTGTGATCTCTTTCAATGTCATCGTATACCACGCTACCGTCACTGCCCTTAACTGCTAGTTTCCTTGCCCTACTTGCCGCTACACTAGTTGCAGTAGAGAAATCATTGTATACCCATGCATTATCGGATTGTACAAATGAGTAATTAAAATCAGCTGTCCACTGCCCTTGTTCATTGATATTAAACTTTAAATTGGCATTAAAATTACTACTTAGATTCCATCCAAATTCGTGTGCGTCATACGCAGGATCAAATATTATTTTAATACTGTACGCACCGCGTGTTCTCCATAAGAGTCGTAGTAACGGCCATACTTCATTAACTACAGTGTCGGCAAAATTTCCATGGTCAGTTTTACAAATGTTAAAGTCAAAATTTTCATATTCAATTTCTTTCTGCAACTGATTTACCAATTTTAACTCAAAGGTCTTTTTAATTTCAGGTCTTGCTGTAAAATCGATGTTTGCGTTATTAGTCAGATGTATTAGCATTATATTAAAAATTTTAAGTCTAATTAACCTATGTACTTTGCTGTTACTATAATCGTTGGTAATCCAGTTATTTTCAAATAGCATTTTTGCTATATTAAACTTGCCCACTGCCTGACTAATAATTGTATCTGGCGGCATTATAAATCCCATGCCTGGAGCAATATTGTTAATATTATTATTTCGATTGCGCCATATTAATTGCATACTATCATATAAGTCTTGTGGTTGCTCACTGGGAAATCCAATAATCCAATTGGTATGTGCTTCAATTCCTACTATGGCACCGTCTCTAAGATTCTGTTCTATTTCTTCTACCGTGACACCTTTGTCCATGTCTTTAAGAACTTTGTTTGATCCTGACTCTATTCCATAACTTAGACTAAAACACCCACTGTCTTTTAAATCTTTAAGATATTCTAGATCCATTCGCCCATCACATCTAGAGTAACCAGTCCAGTGTAATTTCATACCTCTGGCAATAACACCTTTAGCAAACGCTCTTAGTTCTTTTAAGTTTCCGTTAACAAGACTATCTATAAACCATATAACATCAACTCCTCGGTCATAGTATAATGTTGCTACTTCGTCAATGATGTTCCTGGCCATCCTACCTCTGAACTTCCAATAATGTGTTTCGCTACAAAATACACATTTGGCAGTACACCCTCTACTAATTTCTGCGTTAACTCCGTTGGGTATGGTATAATCGGATGGAGGGAAAAATGAATAATCAGGACTAGGGAAACTATCTAAATCTAAACGTTCGCCATCAGTCTGCGTTAACTTAAATGGCCGAGCAGGTGCTTGCCCCTGCTCAATTTTATCCAGCAAGTCCAGTACCATCTGTTCACCTTCACCTGACACTACATAATCATATTCCTTTGGAGCCGTCCAAAAACTTTGATGACATGTTGGACCACCAACCATAATCAATAACTTTGGAAGTCTACGTTTTAACTCTGCGGCCATCCACTTACTAGGTTCTTCATTACAATAATATAACGAAAAGCCCACTACAGTTGGATTTAATTCTACAATTTTATCTACGTATTCTAATAGAAAAGGTTCTACATGGGGGTGAAGATCTGTTTGGTAATGCGGTGCCTTCCACTTCCAATCTCTGTTGCCTGCCCATGGGTCGTAGTCTAATCCCCATTGGTTTTCATTATAATTTTTATGTGATTTAGCGTTTAGGTCAAACGCAGTAGTTTTATATCCAGCGGCTTTGGTAATTGCTGAGAGCCTGGCAATATTATATGGAGGAAAATTGTGTGCCCATTCTGGCAATAAAAGAAATACTACACTGGTATCTCGGCTAACATAATTTAAATTAATACTAGTTAGGTTACTTTGTGGTACAGCTCTAGCATAAGGCTTTATAGCTTCTAATGTAAGCCTATGTTTTTCGTCATAGTCTTGTTCTATGCGTTTTATTGGATTTAGTACTCTAACGTTGAATAAATGTTTCATAGTGATACAGTATATATCACTGCCGCCACTTAGTGCCTGCGGCGACGATGCTTAATTTGCTTAATTTTTTTTGTAGGGTCTTTAAGAATAATCTTTTTAACTCTTAGCGTAATAGGATCTTTTTGGTATACAAAGAAATGCTCGCCGTGTTTTACTGGAACACCTAAATTAACTTCTCGACCTTTGTACGTAGCTTCATTTAAACCATACCCATCACGGATAATATTTAATAGTTCGCTTACACTAGCTTCGGTATTAGGCAATTTACCTTTAAAAGCATCGTCGATATACGGATCACCTTCTTCTACGGTGCCTAATGCGTATGTAAAGAATCCATCTCCAACATTGTCAATAATAGCAATATACCACTCATCATCAAGTTGGCCCTTAGTGCTAAACATAAAAGCGTTATCACTTTGGCGCTGGCCTTTCCAGCCCGTGGCTTTCATGGCGCTGTTGATTTTGTTAACAACTTCTGGCCAAGATATTACATTCCCTAACTTGCCTTCAGCTACGGTGTATTCAGTTAATAATTCGTATAGTCGCATAGTAAAACAGCCCTTGATATTATTTATCAAGGGCTGTTGTGGCTAGCGTTACTAATTACTTGGCAACAAAAACTCTAGCAGATTGAACTGCTAAATCTTGCCATGGCTTGAAGAAAGAATTAACTTTCTCTTGGTCATAATGCTTGGTAAATTCAGAAGTAAAAGTTTTTGCTACAGCACTTTGTGCTTCTAGCAAACTTTTAGTAAACTCTAAAGCGGCTTGGTTAACACCAGTTGCGTACTGGGTTGTGGTTTCTTTGATTTGTTCTAACATAAAATTCTCCTTAAAAGCGAGTTAAAAATAGGAACCCCATCGTAGGCATTCCATGTGTACTACGGTACAAACTGTAGTATAACATTATTTATGTTGCAGAGCAACATATTTCACTAAGTATTTTAGTGACTAGCCACTAATTTAAAGCTAGCCAAATTCTTACCTTTACTTTCGCACATAATATCTGCCCAATCATTATGTGTAAGTGCCCATTGATTAACTGCCTCATTCCAATAAAAATTACTGTGTGCTCTGAGTTTGCCTTTTTTATGGCCTGCTTCCATTAATGATAAAAGAGAGGGTAAGTGTAATCCGGAATGGCCGACAAGTACGTCTTCACGACTAACGGAGTAATGTATAACAGGCCTAACACCGCGCCAACTATCAATAATTTTTTTAATACGGTCATCAGTTTTTTCAATATATTCTCCAGTTTTAATCCAGTGATGATGAATATCTAGTACTAGCGCACAAGTATCCATTAATTCTAGGCTCGAATCGATACCCCATGAGATTTCGTCGTTTTCGATGGTAAGGCAGTTTCTTGCTTCGGGGCTGAGTCTTGGGATAACTGCTTTGATACCGCTGGGACCGGCTCTACCTGCGATGTGGACATTGATTTTAAAGTCTTGAAAGGTTTGTCCATAACCCATCCAACGTGCCATGTCAGCATGATATTCAAACTCCTCAATGCTTCTATTTACTACATCGGCCCGGTCACTAGCCAGAACACAAAACTGACCAGGATGAAAGCTAAGACGTACATTATTGTCACGAGCGTGGTTGCCAACAACCAAAAAATTGTGCTCAAGATAGCTAACAACATCACCGCGGCGCCAAAAATAACTCCAACTAGGCTCGGTATAAGCAGGAAGCAAGTCACTACTAATACGCACCATACGAAGATTTTCATTTAATGTTCCCACTCTTTCTACAAGTTTGCGGGTAGATTCAATGTTTTGAACCATTAAGTCCCATAGTCGTTGTTCTGCAACTTCTTTAGTTTGCCTATTTAACCAGCTAATGGTAGTAGTACCAGTGTTGTACTGTTTACAGTCATCAGTCGGTTTAATACCATTAACTTGGGACGGATCGTCGATCCATTTACAAGCAAAGCCTATACGTTTAATCATGTTTAGTTACCACTTTCCATTGACCCAAACAATGTTTATGTTCTTCGGTTTTTAAAAGCCAATCAATTGTGATAATTGCTTTTGTAATATTTTGGCAAGAAAACTCTATTGTAAATGGAGTCTCAACTTTCAGTGGCTTACTGAATTTTAAATCCATCTTTGCGCTAAGTGCATACCTAATGTCTTTAAAATATTCTTGATCTGTAAATTTACTGCGTACCAGCCACAGTGGCAATTTGCTGACAATAAATCCACCTTGCACTACGCCATGTACAATATGTATTTCTTGATCATCACCACTGATCCTAGCAAAGTCTTGTACTTCTGCCAGAGTAAATTTATCATTATATCTAAAGGCCATTATTCGATAATTTTAAGTTGAGTTACATTCATTATTTTAAAACTTCGCCATTCTTGCTTGTCTGTGCAAAACACACTCATTACTTCTGGATTGGCTTTTTTAGTGCCTTTACTTTCTACTAGGGGATAACTTCCTTCCCTGAGAGTACATGGCATAACACGCTGAGAGCCATCAACTTTAGTAAAAGTAATTTCGCAATGGTTTTCTCGTAAAAGATCTTTGATTGTTTCGTTACGCTGGTCCAGAGTATCTTCTGGGGTAAATTCAATTTCAAACATTCGAATGTTCCTTTGTTAGTTGATAAATTAATTCTAATTCTTTTTTTGCTTGATCTACATTGTCTACGGCATACTGTATGCTGGCATGTGTTTTAGCCATTGCTTTAATTTCAGCTTCTTTGTGCATTTGTTCCATGACCCATCTTACGGCTATTTCGAGAGTTTCATCTACGCTGACAGTGGTCATTGGCTTGCTAAGTTGTTGCCAACTATTACCATCATACACTTCCGTGTGGTGTGTATTTGTGTTATATCTTAACATACCAGAGCTCTGGGCGCCGGGACTAATATATGGTGTATGGGTACTACTGGTATTAATATGAATTAATGGACTAGACGATGTAATAGTAATATGCATATCAACATTATAGCTAAAAATAGCTTAGATGTCAATTATTATTTTGATAATTGGTATAATAGGATAACTTCATCCAAAGCATGTTTGATAGTTGGATTGGTTTTAGCCATTCGGTGAATCTCACCCCACATCTTGCTTTCCATAATATGTTCGTGTAGTGGACGGCCATCAACTGTGCGATTGTCTTTTATTAACTCGCGAGCTGATGAGCCTGGTAAACGTTCATAAATGGTTTGGCCACCATCGGGGCTTTCATATATTGGCATTAGCGGTACTAGCTTCTATACTAAAGTCAAACGGAAATATTGTCAAGAGTTTTCTAGATAATATATCTCCATCTATTTTGCTGATATTGGTAGTTAGCGGAATGTCATAGCAATGGTCGGTATCTCTGGTATGATATATCATCACTGTACCATCGTCTTGTTGATCGATTAATTTACCAACTGGACTCTTATACACTAATTTAAAATATTCTTTAAGAACAAGACTGTCTAGTTCATCGTCGGTTACTATCCTGATGAAGTGATCAAACTCTTGATCATCAGTAACTGGCATTGTTATGTTATTAGGGTTCATTTTAGAATGTTACTGTTGTAATACTGGCAAATGCTGTCCATTTAATAGTAGTACTTGCTAGTCCAGTTGCTGATATAGTTAACGTATTTCCGGACAATGCTACCACAGTATTTAAGTCTGGACTAGTTGTTGCTATTAATTCTTTATTATTGGCTCCTACCAGTGATGTTATTCCACCGACATTGATAACCAATCCTTTAATAATACTGGCATAACGGTGTGTGCTATTAGCACCCACAAACTTAATTTCAAAACTGGCGCTGGACTCAGTGGGAATAGTGATTTTTGTAGTGCCCACAATTGTTAACTGGGTCGAACTAGCATTGGTAGTAGTACAGGTTAATACATAATTGGAAGTATTAACAGTGGGATCAATGTCGCTAACAACCATTTGTTTATTGTTTATTGTTGTCTTGGCATACGTGGTTGACCAACGATTGGTATCACTACCAATATTATAAGTATCGGTTGTTAGCGGTAATATATCACTGTTAACTTCAGCCGCTAGTGTGATAGTGTCAGTTGGTGCATCACCAAGCGTAATATTTCCGCCGGCTGTAATATTGCCAGTGGCATATAGATCTCCGGTTACATTAGTGTTTCCGTGCAATTCTACTGTACCTGTTCCAGTAGGAAATAAATTAACTGTTAAATTTGGTGTAGTGCCAGTTGTTGTAATTCTACTAGAACTAACTGCACTAGATACATTTCCATATCGATCCACAGTAATGTCAGCATATTCATATGAACCAGCAGTTACACCAGAATCTGGAACACCTACTGTTCCAGCAGTTGCATCGTAAGTCAGCGGTCCTTGCACACTAATAGCACTACGAGCGCGAGCATTTGTAAAATACATTGTGCCACTGGTAACACTAGATTGTGGATCTTCACTGATTTGCGAAGTATTCCGTGGGATTGTAATCTGCCCTGTACTAGGATTGTAATTGGCAATTCCAGTTGTGTAACTTAAACTGGCTCTTGCTCTTGTATCTGTATAAAATAGCTTATTACCTTCTACTAGAACAGTTGTGCTTGGATTATAGGTTATTACGCCATCGCCACGAACATATCCAACTGGATTAGCTAGTGTGTTATCCAACGCCACACTGATAGCACCACGTGCTCTGCTATCCAAATAATATTTGTTGGTTGTGCCTTCTTCTATAACATCAGTTGTTTGTGCATCCAACTGTGCAATAGTCCAACGACGAGTTGCGGCTTCTAGTCCTTCAACTGGATCACGTGATAAAATCAACGGCCCGGTCATTGTATCACCGGATCGAGTTACTGCATTGCCTCCAATTGTTGTAATATTTGTATAAAAGTCTGGGTCATCACCAATGGCCGCGGCCAATTCGTTTAGTGTATCTAGTGTGCCAGGTGCGCCACCAATTAAATTATTAACAGCGTTTGTCACCCACTTAGTGGTAGCGACTAAGTGGCTGTTCTCCCCGTCGGCGATTTCGTAATTAGCGATCAGCCTGCCAGTACTGGCATCAAATTCTATGTCGCCCCTAGATACAATTCTTGTTGTCATTTTTTAGCCCTTGATTATTTCTACTACTATACCATTGCCAACTAATTCTTGTACAACTGCTTCTAGATTTCCAATAAGATCGTGGGTCGTAATCGATTCTCCGTCATCTGTACTATCTTTAACTAGTTTACTTAATTTAACAACGATAAGCTCTTCTTGTATTTTTGCCATATCTCTCTCCAGTATATTGTATTTATTTGCTTTAGGTCGTCCTGAGCATTATACTATAT
>Ga0208133_1000860_pt1 | contig 11265 bp, 5 predicted proteins | sample ColrivemetaGS535_FD_187595 | JGI IMG/M metagenome (GOLD analysis project Ga0208133, IMG submission 187595) | Estuarine microbial communities from the Columbia River estuary, USA - metaG S.535 (SPAdes) (version 2) | ecosystem: Environmental > Aquatic > Marine > Intertidal zone > Estuary | place... | reverse complement strand
CATTTAAAGTTTATAATAGAATTTTATCACTCCAAGAAGTGCAACAAAATTATAATGCTCTTAGACCTAGATATTCACCTTATGAAGCTGTGTCAGATAAATTAATTTTTAATGTTGATTTTGGGGAAAGTTCATCTTGGGTTGGCTCTGGTTTTGTAAATGATATAAGTGGGTTTGGAAATACAGGAACAGCACTTAATGGCCCAACTAATGCTTATAGAGATTCTTACACTTCTTTTGATGGCACTAATGATTATGTTAGTTTTAATTATGATTCTTTAGATCTTGGTACATCTCATTTTTCAGTAAGTGTTTGGTTTAAAACAAATTCTAATCAAATGGGTTCTTTTATTGCTAATCAAGTAAGTAATGGTTGGAACGGTTTTAATTTTCAATACAACGGTTTAGGAAAGCTTGTACCTACTGTTGACTGGGGCAGTTCGCAACAATATGGAGCTATACAATCTACTTCAGCTTACAATGACAATGTATGGAGAGAAGCAACATTTGTAATGAATGGAGCCACTGTTGCTAATTGGAAACTATACATAAATGGTGTTCAAGTTAGTGCCCCATTAGAAGGAAGTAGCCAGAGTACATTATTTGGAAGTGGGATAGCAAGCACAGAACCATTAGTAATTGGTAGAAGAGCATTTGGTAATTATTTCTCAGGTCAAATAGGTAGAGTATTGATTTACAGAAAAGCTTTATCTGATTCTGAAGTGGCACAAAACTTTAATTCTATTAGAGATCGGTATAACGTTTAAAATGGGACTATCTCATTCACCATCAATTGTCACAGAAAATCTTGAATTTTACATCGATCCAAGTAATACAAGAAGTTATCCTGGTTTTGGCAACACTGTATATAATCTTGTCAATTCATCAATGGGATGTACTTTTGTAAACTTTACAGCAAATCCTATTGATAATGCAGGTAATAGATCAATTAATTTTAATGGATCTAATAATGTTGTTTTAATTCCATCATCTAATTTACAATTTGGCTCATCTAATTTTACCATACAGTTCTGGTTTAAGATTCAAGGAATAATTGATGGAAGAGTTATATTTTGTGATTCTTGGGATGTTTCAAATGGTGGCTTTTTATTTTACACATCAATATCTTCTGGCAGTGAAAGAATTCTATTTTATTCAACAAACACTAATGGTACTTGGGATATAGCAAGTGCAAAAGACTTAATTGTTTCTCCTTCATATAATACTTGGTACAATGCAGCTGTCACAAGAATTGGAAATAACTTTACTTTATATATAAATGGCCAAGTTACTAATACTTTTTCTTCATCTTTGTCTTTAAGAAACACAGGCTATCCCATATATTCTTTGGGTGCTAGTCCAACTGCTGGTAATGCTAGTAAATGTTCAATAGGCTCTGTTTTCATTTATAAGGACAAAGGTTTATCCGCTGCAGAAATTAATCAAAATTACCACGCTACTAAGAAACAATATTTAGTTGAAGAAAATATAGTGACTGATGGATTGACTTTTAATTTAGATTCTGCTAATTCTAGTTTATATTCAGGCGTAGGAAATACAATATTTAATTTAAGTGGAACAGGAGCAACTCTTGTAAATGGAGTGCAGTTTACAAATTTAAATAGTGGAAGTTTTGTTTTTGATGGCACAAATGATTATATTGATGTATCTAATCCTAATTTACTTGCTTTTGGCACAAATCCATTTACAATAGATTTATGGTTATATTCAACTTATATATATCCGGGGTCTGGATATAATTACGGAACTATTTTAACTAGTTACACAAATTACAACTCAGATTTTGGAACATATTTTTACTTAGGTTTATTTAAAAATGCTGCTGGTTTGAATAATATTGTAAGTTTTTTAGATTCAACAGGAAATTTTATGGGTGTTTTCGGAGCAAACATAAATGTCAATGAATGGACCAATATAACTTTCACAAGAAGTGGTAACAATTTAGTTTGTTATAAAAACGGAGTTTCAGTTTCTACACAAAGTATTTCAAATAATTTTTCGGGAACTCGTAATGCTAGAATTGGTGGAGGTGTCGTTTCTATAAATACTTTTCAAGGGTCTATACCTTTAATCAAAATTTATAACAGAACTTTAACACCCACAGAAATACAGCAAAATTACAACGCCACTAAAAATAGATTTGTCAATGCTCTACCAGCTGTTCGTAATGGATTAGTGTTGGAATTAGATGCAGCAAATACAGCTTCTTATTCAGGTTCAGGTAACACTTGGTATGACTTAAGTGGAAATGGTTATAATTACACCCTTGCAAATGGTCCTACGTTTTCTGGAAGTGGCGCAACATCAAGTATCTTATTTGATGGAAGTAATGACAGAGCTTTAGCAGTAAACCCAATATCACTAGGAACAACACATACAGTCTCTATGATTGTAAAACCTGCGAGTGTTTCAGAAGATGGCATACTTTTCGGAGATTTTGGTTATAACAACACTGGATATGCTTTTTATTTTTTAAGTGGTACTTCTTTATATTATACGGTCTCTGATTTTGTAGTTACTTCAATTACACTTACTACAAATTGGATTATGTTTACAGTTACAAGAAATGGCACTTCGATATCTTTTTATCAAAATGGAATTTTATTAAGCAGCCAAACATTAGGTGGAAATAATCCATTGACACTTAGAAGTATTGCTGATTTTGATGGTGGTGGTTTTCCATTTGCTGGAAATATATCCCAAGTAAGTTGCTACAACCGAGCTTTATCTGCTTATGAAATAAAGCAGAATTTTGATTTTTACAGAACTAGGTATGGAATATAATGGGACTCAACTATAACCCAAGCATTGTATCAGATGGATTAGTGTTTTATCTTGATGCAGCTAATACAAGATGTTACAGTGGATCTGGACTTACTGCTAATGGATTAGTTGGTGGCATTGGAAATACACTCAATAATGGCGTAGGCTTTAGCACAAGTAATGCTGGATATTTTATTTTCGATGGAGCTAATGACTTTATAGATAGTAATGTTGATTTTGGTTTTGATTCTACTATAAGTGCTACTATGTCATTGTGGCTAAGAACAACTAATTTATCTCAAAGAGGAGGTATTTTGGGTAAAGCTGGTTCATCTAACTGGGAATGGACTTTATCACAAGGCATTGATAGTTCTGGTATTTTTTTCTGGTATTGGAAAGTTGATTCAAATGTAAATTTATCAATTTCAGTAAATAATTTTTTTGAAAGTAACATTTGGAAGAAAGTAGATTTGGTTTGGTCTCATACTGCAAATTTATTAACTTTATATAGTAATGGTATAGGTATAACATCTTCTGCACCAAATTCATCTTCATTTCAAAATAGAGCAAGTAATATTTCAATTGGACTTGGTTATAACATTTTCGCTAGTAATTATTGGGCTGGTCAAATGGGTTCTGTTTATTTATATCAAAGAGCCCTCACTCAACAAGAAATATCTCAAAATTTCAATGCTACAAGATATAGATATGGAATATGAGATATTTAATAAAATAAATATTTTATAACACTAACATAGAATACTAATAGAGAAGAATTTTTTTCTTTAGGTTTATCAATGCCAGCACTAAATTTTCCAACATCTCCAACATTAAATCAAGTTTACTCAGCTAATGGTAAAACTTGGAAATGGGATGGTACCGCTTGGAAAGTTTACAATATTATAGGTGTTTCAGGAGGCGGAACAGGCCTAACATCTATAACTTATGGAGACGCTTTTTTATCTTCGAATAGCGCAGGAACAGCATTAACATATAGAACACTTACTGCTGGTACAGGAATGCAAATCACAATTTCATCTAATGATGTTACATTTGCAGCTACAGGAGTGTCTTCAGGAACAGTAACAGGAACAGGCATATCAGGTTTTGTTCCTCTATGGACTTCAGCAGGAATAGCACTTACAAATTCTATCATGCAACAAAGTGATACAACAATGATAGTAAGTGGACAAATCAAAGCTATTACCAAAAGCTTTAAAATTGATCACCCTCTAGATCCAAAACATAAATATTTAGAACATGGAAGCTTAGAAGGACCAGAACATGGAGCGTATCAAAGAGGTACAGCTGAAGGATACAACACTGTTACTGTTAAACTACCTGATTATTGGGAAGCTTTAGTTGAAGATAATTACACAATACATATTACTTCACGATGCAACCATAATTTATACATATACTCCCAGTCTCCAAATTCATTCTTAGTTAGAAGGATTGGGAGCTCTTTTTTTGGTAAATCATATATATTATTTGATTATTTTGTAATTGGACAACGAAGAGATATGAAATTAGATGTTGTCCAAAATAAATAGTCTTTTAGGAGAAGCACATGCCACCACAAGATGATTTTGCATCGAAAGTTATAAAATCTTTACAGAAAAATAATCAAGCAGTAGATTTATCATCTGCAGACGAAGTTGTAGAAGAAATCACCGTGCTGCCGGAACCAGTAGCTGAACCAGTAGCTGAACCAGTAGTAGAACCTGAACCAGTAGTTGAACCAGTTGTTGAACCAGTGGCGGTAGCTTCTTCTTTAGGAGATGTAACTGCTTACGGAGGTCCCCAGTTAGGCGGACTTGCTGGAGCTGAAGGTCCAGTGGCGGGTGGTAATAAAGATATTATCATAGTACCTGGCTTTGGCGGGGCTGCTGCTACTTCGGTTTCACAAGTTAATTTTTACTGGAGAGCACCAGCTACTGTTGATATTACAGGTTTTGACACTAATGTAAGATCAACCATTTTCAACTATGCCTTATCTACAGGTACAGCTATCACCACTCCTGTTCTTGCATTTGGCGGATATGATGGAACATCAAATTATCTTCCATCTAGAAACTGGAATAATGCTGGTACAGGTGTAACAGCTAAAGTTTGGATAAATCCATTCCGTGGTGAAATTGCAGTAGATTATTTACAGTTAAACTCTGGTTTTGGTGGTGCTGGAGCTACTACTTTACAAGGTTCCTTCTATTACGATGTAACTCAAGATAAATTAAGATTTGCAACATCAACATCTGGAGCAGCGGGATTTGCTAAAACAGTTGCATTCACTGATGATATTGTTACCGCAACTACTGTATTCGTAGCTGCTGCAGCTGGTTCTACAGTTTTGTATCCGACATTCTCAAATATATCAACATCCGGTTCTGGTGTTGGATTATCTGTTGATGCTAATATTAATTTTAATCCAGCTCTTGATGTTTTAACAGTTCCATCTGTTTACTCTGGAACTGCTTTATCTTCTCCGTTACATACATCTTCTGCTGCTGTTGCTATAAGAAATGGTGCTAACTCAACCACTGGTATTCAGTTGCAGAATTTAGCTGGTACATCAATATTAAATGTTGATACTACTAACTCTAGAATTGGTATCAATCTTACAAACCCATCTACTCCTCTTGATATCTCTGGTAGCATGAATATATCAGGTGGCTATAATATTGGTGGAAATACTGTATTATCCTCAAACACACTCGGTTCACTTGTTACAACTTCTTCATTAATTACCGTAGGTACAATTTCCACTGGTGTATGGGCTGGAACAGCCATTACAACACTATACGGTGGTACAGGAAACCAAGTGCCTTTTGCAGTTGGAGATCTACTTGTTGCAAACTCTGCAACAACATTGACTAAACTTCCAGACGTTGCTGTAGGTTCTGTTTTATCATCAGGCGGTGTGGGTGTAGCTCCTTCGTATGTTGCTACATCATCAATAACTGTAGGATTAGCCACCACTGCAAACTCAATCAAAGTTGCTGATACAGGTAATGCTAATACGGCTTTTAGTTTGATTATGACAAGCTCTGCTACATCTACTGGAGGTATAGGCTTATCTTCAGATACAGCATTGACCTATAATCCAAACTCAAATTTACTTACAGGTACAGCTACCACCTCCACATCAGTTTATCTTGCTGATGCCGTCAATGTTAATGCTCCAATGTATTTGGTTATGTCGGGTGCTCAATCTTCAGCATCAGGAATTGGACTTTCTACAGATGCTGGTTTGTCATACAATCCATTTACTGACACGTTAACTGTAGGTTTGATCACAGGTACGATTGCTGGAATTGCACAAACAGCAAGAAACTTGATGACAAATACTGCAACATCTCAATTAACTCACTATTTGTTGTTTTCACCTACTGCTGCTGCTGTTGGCAACGCTGGTGTGGCTGTTTCAACTGCTGGATCTGGTGTAGGTCTTTCTTTTAATCCTTCTTCAAATACACTTGTTTCTGGAAGATATATTGCTAATGATGTAATTATTGGCAGCGCAGCTGGTGAAGTTAATACACTTTCAGGTGATTTGAAACTTAATGGTGCTACTAATAATGTTTTAGTTCAGCAAGACCTTACTGTTACTGGTAACTTAGTTGTTAATGGTACTACATTCACTGTAAACACCACTGTAACAAACCTTGAAGATCCAATTATCACATTATCTGCTGCTGGTGGAACACAACCAAACTTTAGTGATGCTAAAGATCGTGGTATAGCATTCAATTATTTCTCTGGTACAGCCAAAACTGGTTTCTTTGGAAGAAAAGATTCATCAAATAATTTTGTATTCCTTACAGATGCATTTGCTACTGCGTCAGAAGTATTTGCTGGTAATGCTGGTACTTTAGAAGCATCAAACTTTATTGGAAATTTTGTAGGTTTAGCTACCACAGCATCTCAAGCAAGAGTAACAGCGCAAACTTCTGGCACCTATTTCCCAATGTTGTCCAGTACATCAACAGACCAAGCGTTTTCTACACATGGAGTTGATGCAAGCCTGTCGTTTGATGCTGCTAATAATATACTTTTTTCACCTACTGTTTATTCCGGAACTGCTTTATCATCAGTATTATTTACATCTTCTGCTGCTGTAGCGATCAAACCCGGTGCTAACTCTGCGACAGGTATACAATTACAGAATTTTGGCGGGACTCCAGTATTAAATGTTGATACTACAAACTCTAGAGTTGGTATTAATAATGTTACTGCACCGGCATATGCATTAGATGTAAATGGTGATGCTAATTTATTTACAGGTAGTGTATTTAGAATCAATACAGTTTCAATATTAAGTTCAACAGTATTAGGTTCAAGTGTAACAACTTCATCTCTTACTACTGTAGGTACAATTACAAGTGGTACATGGGCTGGAACAGCCATTACAACACTATACGGTGGTACAGGAAACCAAGTACCATTTGTTGTGGGAGATCTACTTGTTGCAAACTCAGCAACTACATTAACTAAGCTTCCTGATGTTGCTGTAGGTTCTGTGTTAGCATCTGGTGGTGTTGGTGTAGCGCCATCTTATGTTGCTACATCTTCAATAACTGCAGGTTTAGCTACCACTGCTAACTCAATAAAAATAGCTGACGCTGGATCGGCAGCTGCAGCATTCAATTTATTGATGACAAGTTCTGCTACTTCTACTTCTGGTATAGGTCTCTCAACTGATGCAGAGATTACTTATAACCCAAGCCTTAATGTACTTACTGCACCAAGTGTTTACTCTGGAACTGCTTTGTCTTCTCCATTGCATACATCCTCGGCAGCTGTTGCAGTCAGAAATGGCGCAAACTCAACTACTGGAATTCAATTACAGAATTTAGCTGGTACTCCTGTTATCAACGTTGATACTACAAACTCAAGAGTTGGTATTAATAACGTTACTGCGCCAGGATATGCACTTGATGTGTCAGGTGATACAAATATATCAAGTGGTAGTGTATTTAGAATCAATACTGCTTCTATATTAAGTTCAACAGTATTAGGTTCAAGTGTTACAACTTCATCTCTTACTACTGTAGGAACAATTTCTAGTGGTACATGGGCTGGTACAGCCATAACAACCTTATATGGTGGAACAGGTAACCAAATACCATTTGCAGTGGGAGACCTACTTGTTGCTAACTCTGCAACAACATTAACTAAACTTCCTGATGTTGCTACAGGTTCAGTATTAGCTTCTGGTGGTGTTGGAGTTGCACCATCCTATGTTGCCACATCAACACTTTCTGTAGGCATTGCTAATACATCTGCAAATATTGCTGTGGCTGATGCTGCAACAAGCAATACTAACATGTATTTACTTGTTGGAACTCCTAGAACAAGCACCACTGCTGCTGGTACTGCAGTATCTACAAACCTTAATGTATTCTATAATCCAAGTTCTAATTTACTTACCACTGGCGGATTAGCTGTCACTTCATCAACTGCTTTATCATCAGGAACATATTTAACAGTCAGAACTCACCCAACAGATGACAATTCTACTACAGACTATTTCATCAGAGGACTAAATTCCGATAACACAACTAGTAAATTCTCTGTTGATGCAAATGGAAACTTAAGAGCAACAACCAAAAGCTTTGATATTCCTCACCCTACAAAACCTGGCAAAAGACTTGTTTATGGTGTTTTGGAGGGACCTGAACATGGAGTATATCAAAGAGGTACAGTTGTTGGAAAATCTCCTTTAAGAATTGAATTGCCAGAATATTGGGGCAAATTAGTAGGAGCCAATTACAATGTAAACCTTACAACATGGGGAAATTACAGTGTACATATTGTAGAGAAAAATGAAAAATACTTTACAATACAACTAAATGGATTACCTTTAATAACTAAGTTCAAAGAAATAAAAGTTGACTATGTTGTTCATGGTTCAAGACTAGACGCTCCACTCGAAGTTGAACAAGACTAAAATAAAGCGCCATAGGGGGTGATTTTACCCCCTATAAGGTATCTAAGTTTATTTTAGAAGGAAACTATTTGGATATAACAAAAATGCATAAATTTAGGGTGTTTAAAGAATCTAATCTCAATATTGCTTGGCTGATCATTGACGAGGGAAACATTAATATTGAAACAGGGATAAGACTTATTTACACCTTTTTAGATTATAATCTAAATATTGTAGATAAAAATGCTTTTATAATTAATGGAGACGATTTTGCAGAATTAGGTATGAGTGGAAAAGATACTAGGATAGCAATTTTAGAATTGTTATGTAAAACAACAAATGCTATTTTAGTAAAGGAATAATTTTATGCCAACAGATGTCATTATAGATCCATCAAGTGGACAAATTTATTGGAATGATGGCACTGGAACTCCTCAATCAATTTCTTTGGGCGGGAATGCGATTGACCAAGTAACATTTAATGGATATGCAGCTTCATTTTCTCCAGGTTCTTCTCCGGGTGCTGCTTCTCCGCTTGTAAGAATCAATGATAGTGCATTAGGTACCTTAGTTCCTGGAACAACTGGTAATGAATTAGGAAGTGCTACATTAAGATGGGCATTTTACGGAACAAGCTCCTCATTTTCTACTAATTCATCTGCATTAGGTACTAATTCAACATCATTGACATCAGGAACAGTGCTGGTAAATGGTGGCATTGGAATATCAGGCAATGCATCTATCGGTCAATCTTTAAATTTTTTTGGTAACACGGATTCAAGATATTTTGTTGCTTTTAGAGCTCCTTCTGGTTTAGCATCAACAACATTATATACATTACCTTCAGCATACCCCGGAGTTTCAGGATATGTGTTGGCATCTGACACATCTGGAAATTTATCTTGGGCCGTTTCATCAGGATCTGGTGGGGGTAACACTGCTCAAAATGTAGTGATTAATTTTTCAAATGGGGCAACCATTGTTAATCATCCTATATTATTTACTCCTGCTCAGAGCTCATCATCTGGAGCTGCTGTTTCTGCAGATGCATCTTTATCATTTAATTCATCTACAAATATTCTTTCAGTATCTGGTTTGGCCATTACATCAGGTACAAACTCAACAACAATCTCTACTGGAGCATTAATAGTACAAGGTGGATTAGCCGTCACAGGACAAATAAATGCAGCTTCTGTAGTAATTGCTGGGAATGCTGTTGTAAATGGAAACCTACAGTTTAAAGGTGTTGGTACTTTTGGTGATGCAACAACAGACACTATTACATCATTAGCAAGATATGCATCAGATTTACTACCCTCTGTTGATAACACATATGATTTAGGAAATGTTGCATTAGGCTGGAGACATTTTAAAGTAACAGGAATTGGAACACTTGGAACGGTTTATGTTACAGATACTACACAAACAACTTCAACAACAACAGGAGCTCTGATTGTATCTGGAGGAGCTGGAATTGCTGGAACAATTAGAGCTGGTGGAACTCTTTCTAGCATAGGTGCTAGTATTTTCGGTATTCTTTACACTAATAATATACAAATTGGACAAGGTGGTAATAATATAAACTTCCTTGATCAAGCTGGAAATACATTAGGAAACTTTAATACATCAAACGGTTGGTTTAGAAGCGCTCAAACCACTCAATCAATATCTACAACTACTGGAGCGTTAGTTTCTTCGGGTGGATTAGGGATAGCAGGTAATGCATTTATTGGAAACACCACTACAATTACCAATACTACTAATTCTACTACTGCAACATCAGGATCTTTAGTAGCTTATGGTGGTGCTGGAATTGCGCAATCTTTAAGTGTTGGTGGAAGAATACAAATTTTCAATGGTGCTAATTACACAGCAATAAGGTCTTCTGCTAGTGGCAACACAGTTTATGTTTTACCAGCCACCACTCCAGCAACAGGAACTTCTATTTTACAGTCTGACGTTGTTGGTAATTTATCTTGGGTTGCTGCAGCTACAGGTAGTGGATCACCAGCTGGAAACAATACAGAATTACAATTTAATAACAGTGGTACATATGGTGGTGCCACTGGTATCACTTACCAATCAACAACATATTTAGTTTCTATAGCATCTACTGCAGATCAAAGAGCAGTAACTACCGTAGGTTTAAGATTAGTTAACAATGCTACAGTATCAGTAGCAGGTGTCCAGCAAAGATTTTCTCCAGCTTTAGAAATTGCTGGAAAAACAATTACAACTCCAAACATTGAAAATTTCAATAGATTTGTTACAGATGTTGTAGGAACCATCAACTCGTATGGCGCTCAGCAACAATGGAAATATAGTTTAGATACAGGGACACCGTCATATTCTAATCCAATTTTTGTTATTCATTCTCAAAAAGGTGTTGGTATTGGGCGATCATCAATAACTTTTCAAAGTTTTTTCCTTGCAAATGCTTCTCAAACAACAGAATTAACATATATACTTCCTGTAGCATATCCGGGTACTGGTACATCTTTTTTAAGTTCAGATACTTCAGGAAATTTATCTTGGGCTGCATCAGGAGGTGG
>Ga0208133_1000852_pt1 | contig 11319 bp, 12 predicted proteins | sample ColrivemetaGS535_FD_187595 | JGI IMG/M metagenome (GOLD analysis project Ga0208133, IMG submission 187595) | Estuarine microbial communities from the Columbia River estuary, USA - metaG S.535 (SPAdes) (version 2) | ecosystem: Environmental > Aquatic > Marine > Intertidal zone > Estuary | place... | reverse complement strand
ATGTCAGGACTTCCACCCGCCAAGCGTGGCTCATCAAAGCCTCCAGATGTGCATCAGACATCGATGCTAAGGAAGGCACGAGCGATGTGAAGCTCTCCCAACTCAAAGCACACTGCCTTTCGATGGCTGAGCGATACCGCCCTCTGGTGTTCGCATGAGTCCGATTCTACGCGCAACCCTGCAAGCCGGCATGGTACGCAACCTTTGCCAAGACCGGGTAGAAATACACCGCTTCACACTTACCGAAGATGGCCGTGGTGGTGCTACTGAGACATGGCGCAAGGTTGCCGAGTACAACGCCAGGCTCACCAACCAGAGCGACACAGAGAGCATCGTAGGCGGTGGCATAGCATCATCTGCACAGTGGACTTTGATAGTCGCTGTAGGTGCTGACGTAATGCCACAAGACCGCGTGTACCGGGTAGGCGATGATGCCCGCTATTACGATGTAGTCGGGACTGACTTTGGGCAGACAGAGTTGCTTGTGCAGCATGTCGGATTAGTGGAGCGGACATCATGACGGCTGAAGCGTGGGTGCAGATCGGTATCCAAGCGTTTATAACGACCGTTAGCATCGGCGCCGCTTGGGTGGCACTGATGGTCAGGCTGACGCGCCTGGAGACTCAGGTGGCTCACATCATCAACACGCTTGATGGGCAACAACAAGAAGTGCGCCGCATCGAGCAACGACTCGGTAAACTTGAAAACAAAGTCAGCGCGTTGGAGGCAATAATAAACCGATGAACAGCATCAGTATCAAAAGACTCGTGGTCGTTGTGATCGTGGCATTTGTAGCTGCATTCACTTCCGTTTTCGGTGATGGGGTCAGAACCGCTGAAGCCAAGGATGTTGCCGAGCTGAGCGCAGTGCTGGCACTGTACGGCTCGAAGGCGGTAGCGGCGGGTGTCTCCGCTGCGGTTTCTAGTGTGCTTGCGTTCCTTACGATGCCTTTCTCTGGGACGCAGATGAACGCGCTGAAGGTGGGCAAATGAACCTAACCGATGTGGTCATCACACCACTTGTGACAAACCCTGCCGACTATAACATCAAAGCCGACATCTACGATGACACGAACACAAAGGTCGGTGACTTTGGAGTTGATGGCATCGATATGTTTACGTGGTGGGTCACGCAGGACGAAGCATTCCGGCTCAACATTGTGAACCAGTTCATCGTTGTGATGGCTCAGGAAATCCTCACAGGAACCGCAGAATAATGGCAACCTACTATGTTCGCTCTGACGGCAACGATGGCAACACTGGTCTAGGTTCTGGTACTGGACAAGCTTGGGCTACCATTGGTAAGGCACTCGGCGGTACTGGTATTACTGGTGGGGACACTGTGTACATTGCTCCCGGCACGTATCGTGAGGTTGTCACTATTGCTGGCACATATTCAAGTGCAACCTACATCTATGGGAATCCGACAGCGTCCCTGTTTACAGGTGTTCTTGCAGGTGAAGTTAGAATAACTCCGAGTGGTTCAGACAATGCCGTATCAACATCGTATGCACTGACAGCAACTAGCAAGAATAACCTAAACTTTAAGGACTTGATTGTCGGTGGTATGAACGCAACGACCTGTACAAATCTAACCATTGAAAAGTGTTTATTCTTTAGTACATCGGCAACGACATCGGCGTTTATGTTTACTGCTTCTACTCTTACAAACTTTAATACAGTTATAAAGCAAAGTGTTTTTACTGGGACAGTAAACGGTATTCAGTATAACTATAGAAATTTAGGTTCAGCACAAAATGTTGGATTTGCCTTAAGTGATTGTGTTCTAACTGGTGAAAACGCCATTTTACTAACAGACCAAGGAACAGCGTATAACGCATTTCTTCTGTCAGGTGTGAACATTTACAACTGTGTGTTGATGGGTTCAACTCCATTTAGAACAGTACAAACTCACATATCTGCTACTGGAAATACAATCGTTGTAAGCAATAGTTTGATTTATGCAACCGGAACATATGCATTTCAATCAAACAATAATCTAGGTGCAACAGAAAATTACAACCGAGTTTATGGTGTCAACACTCGGCAGAATGTATCTCAAGGTGCAAATACAAATGTTGCCTCGTGGTCCGGTTTGGAGTTCGGACAATCACTCCTGCAAGGATTTGGACCGATACAAATCTTTGGTAACACGTTCAACAGTCCGAACGCTACAGCAGGTACAGCATCAGGTGCGCCACTTGTCGACATGTACGGACAATCTTGGAATGTTACTCCTGATGTTGGTGTAGCCATCTATAGAACGATTGGCGGTGTAGGTGCATATCAACCAGCATCGCAAGCGTCTGGGACCATCACAATCGCACCGAACAGCACATCACAAAGCATCGAACTCTACCTTGGTGCTACAGGTCTCACAGCCTCCACAAGCGGTCTAACAGCCCGCTACAACCGCACACGCACTGCAAGCGTAAACATCCCTCTAGTAGCCCGTACAATCGCTCAGGCGTGGACATCTGGTGGCTTTGCGGAGGTAGACGCTACCAACATGCCGGGCGTCTACAGATTGGACGTACCTGATGCTGCATTTGCTGCTGGCGCATCTGATGTCACTATCGTGGTGCGTGGTGCCTCTGGTACTAACGGCGCGGTGCTGACGGTCACGCTGAGTAGTGGTGGCTTGACATCAGCGCAGACAGCCGCAGCGGTGTGGGATGAAGCGCGAAGCGGCCACACTACAGCCGGCACCTTTGGTCAGTATGTCAACGCGGAGTTGGTAACCCCGGTTACATCTGCCGCTCTGGTACGCATGGGGCCTTTTGAGGTCAGGGCTGACGGACTTGGGGCATCGGATCCGCTAGACATCCAGAAAGGCGCACAGCATGGAATCGACATCCAGTGTGTAGACAACAACGGAGCAGGGATAGACATCACGAGTGCAACGGTTACGGCTAAGGTCTACAACAGCGGTGCTACCTTGGTAGACACTTACTCCTGTACGGCAACCTATGCAGCTGATGGACGTGCTACGTTCACCATCGACACTACGGTAACTAACACTCCTGGGACGTACACGGCTACAATCACAAGGTCAACATCTGCAAACGACACGCAGGTATTCGGACCACTGCGGATCTATGTGAGGGACATTTGATGGCATTGATATTTGATTTGACTGAAGACCCTCAGCAGGTCGTGCAAGTCTCCGCATGGGTCGGAGACTGGCACAGTTACGTAGTGCGGCTGGTGGACGAACTGGGAAGCCCGGTAGACATCACGACCGGTACGCTTGGTGCTACCTTTACCAACATCCAGACCGGGTCCACGTATACCTTTTCATCCGGATCCGTTACCCTCACAAAGCAGTACAGCGCACAAGGCATCCTTAGCGTCCTCAACCCTGCGGCATACGGCACAGCGGCAGACATCAGGCTAACGATATCCTTCACGGTGTCAACCACGGTACGCCGCTTCGGCCCGCTACAGATTCAGGTGCTGGCACCATGAGTGTAACCGTATCCCTCAAGACTACCGGCATAGACCGCTACAAAGCGAATCTAGGCAAGGTAACTAAGATTGTAGGTAAAGCTGCGGCAGACGTTGAAAGCACCGCAAAGCGAAGCATCAAGACAAACAGCGGTAAGTTCAAAGAGTATGAAAAGGGTCACTGGTCAAGCCCTCCAGGCTCGCCACCTAACAGCGATACCGGCTTCCTTGCGAACTCCATCATGCATCGGATGCTGACGGCTACAAGTGCTGAGGTTGCGGCAATGGCAAAGTATGCCGTACCGCTGGAACTTGGATGGACATCGAAGGGCGGCAACACCGTACCGCCACGCCCGTTTTTAGATCCAGCCTTACAGCACGTAAAGCCGGCATTTGTCAAAGCGCTAACCGTGGTGCTGAAGGGTAAGTAATGGCATACGAACCAGCGATAATCGAACAATGGATATACGAGACCCTGAGCGGCGATGCTACGCTCATGGGTTTACTTGCTCCTGACAACAAGCCTGATGGTTATCAGATGGGCATCTATAACAGCGTAGCTCCCCAGACCGACCCGGTATCACGCCGACCGGTGCAGGTGCCTTACGTGGTTTTTAGCCGAGCTGGTGCAAGCGGTGATGATGAGGATGCGCTATGCGGCGCTCGTGTCTTCACAACGCCTAACTACAGAATAACTGTGTGGGATACTGAAAGTGGTGCGATGAGTATGGCAAGAATCCAAACCATAATGAATCGCATCGATACACTTTTGGATAATCAGACGGTGACCACCACGACCCCACGGCTTTATGTCCGCAGGACTTCAACGGATCAAACCTTCGCTTTATCTGATGGCGGTCGGACGGATTACGGGGTCACAGCGGTCTATCGCTGCTTAACCCAGCAGTAGGAGTAGACATGGCATTTACAAAATCATTTGGTCTGGTCGGTGAGAACTGCGTGGTCACCATCGCTTTTGGTGGCTTTCAAGACGGTTCCCCCTCAGCTTTCACGGCTAACACTTACACCTGTTTGGCCAAGTCAGTGCGTACATCTACAAGTGTAGATACCGCTGATGTCAGCGCACTTTGCGACACTACGAAGAAGATGCAGGTTACTAAAGCATCAGGTTCTATTGACATCGAACTGCTGGTAGACGGCACACAACAGGCTGATGGTTCCCCTATCTTTTTCAATAAAGAAGGTTACTACTGCCAAGTAGTTATCACTCCAGGCGCTCTCTCTGCGAAGACTTTTGTAGGCGTTGTTACCGCTACGGGTATCGGTATTGCGGCAGGTGAAGCGGTCACAGAGACAGCGACAATCATGCTTGGCGCTAACGGTGTTACTACCGCTTGGACATCCGCATAATGGGTATCAAAGCCATCAAGGCCGTTGCCCCTGAAGTAGAGCATGGCATTCTTGAAGTAGACCTGAGCGAGTGGGCTGGTGAAGGAGCGATAGTAAAGTTCCGCCAGCCAAAGGCGGCAGACTACTTTCCGGATGCCACTGAGCTGCAGAAAATCAGGATGTCATACGCTGAGATGGCACCGAATCTTTTAGTCAACTGTCTGATTATTGGCAAGTGCTACATCCCGGATATGGATGATCCAAGCGATGCCGCTTTCATCCGTGTACTCCTTGACCTGAGCCGCAAGAACACGCAAGCGTTTTACGCTATCTACTGGAGTTTCATCGGTAAGTATATTGATGTAAGCGTTACCAAAGAGGTAGACGAAGCAAAAAACGACTCGGCGGTGTAGGGTCAGTTATCGCGTACTACTGCGTGAAATACCTACACCGTCATCCATCGGAAGTCGACCTAACGCTGGAGCAGATTTGGGAAGTTGCTGTGATTGCTCAGGATTTAGAAAAGCACGAGATCAATATGATTAAGGCAACAAGGGGCATATTTTGACAGTAGCACAACTAACCGTAAAGCTCGGCGTGGATGGCATGGGGCAGATTGTTTCTGCCCTTGATAAAGTCAAAACCGGGTTAGGTCAAGTCGCACAAAAAGCCCAAGGTGCCGGCACCGCTCTTGCCGGTATCGGAGCCGTTGGTATTGCTGGAAGCATTGCCGGCTTTGGTATGCTTGGTAAGACTGCCTTTGACGCGGCGGTATCTTTTGAGTCTCTCAACTCACGGCTTACCGCCATTACCGGTAGCGGTGAAAAAGCAGCTCAAGTGCTTGATATGGTACGCAAGGTTGCGGGACCTTCCCCCTTCACCTTTTCTCAGTTAGCAAACCTAGCGGTAGGGCTTGAATCTATTGGGCTTGAAACTAACGCTTTGCTTCCACGCCTTGCAAACCTTGGCGCTGCCTTTGGTGCTGATGAAGAGCATCTAAAATCCCTGCTAAACATGGTCGGTAAGTTCAAGGTTGGACAGATGCCAGATGCTGAGCAGATGGCTATGTTTGGTATGAGCCGCTCACAGTTTGCAAAAGAAGGCATCAAGTTTGACAAGGGCGGCGGTCTTGAACAAGGGCAAGAACTGAAGGTATTTGAAACCTTTATAAAGATTATTGATACCAAGTACTCAGGTATGCTTGATGCTCTATCCGGTGACACCGCTACAAAGTTAGCATCGCTTGAAGACGCATGGGAACAGTCTATGCGTACCATTGGGCAGAAGCTCATAACCATCTTGACCCCCTACATCAAGTACGCTACCGACTTCCTTGGACGAATGATGGATAGCGGAATATTAGCGGATCTAACCACAAAGTTCTTTGGGCCAATGCAAGAGTTTACAAAAGGCTTCACCGATGGCAACGTGCAAGCAAGTGTAGATAAACTGCTGGCTTCCATCCTTGCTGTTGGTGCATCTATCCCGGACATCCTCAGTGGCACTTTCCAGAATGTCGGCAAGATTCTACAAAACTTCCTGACCAATATAAACGCCAGTATCGGGAAGCTCAATCCATTCTTGGCGATGCAAGGTCATAAAAAGATTGATGACCTAAAGACCGATTACATTTCTGGTCGTATTACCAAAGCAGAACTAGATACACGGCGTAGCCAGATATCTAACGAATACGGCTTTGGTGCTACTGGTGACATCATGCAGGGCGTTGACTTTGGCAAACCCTTTGCGGATGCTCAAAAGTTCGCTGACAGCATCATATCCAAGATGGCAGGTAGCAAAGCCCCTGAAGCGGGAGGCGTACCTAAGCCGTTCGGGCCTTACTTCAAACCGGGTGAAGAACCGGGGATGGGTGGCGTTGGTGAAACTGGAGACCTGCTACTCCGCATTGCAAACAACACTAAGGACACGGCGGAAGCCTTGACCCTACGGCGTGAAACTTTAGGCGGTGGGGCGATGGGTGCCATAGGGCTAACAGGTGCCGAGGTTGGAGCCGTCAACGCCTCCTACGGGCGGTTTGGTAACGGCTTGATTCCAGCAGGCACAGACCTTGAAAGAGCGATGCGTAGACTTATCCGAGATGAAGGTAGACGAAACGGTCAACCCGGAATCATGGGGCGTTTCTAATGGCTAACATCCATCAGCTGAAGGTTGAGTTTGATGTAGTTGAGCCACGCCCGCAGTTCGGTCGGCTGATGGCTCCACTGGATGGAACCAAGGTAGACCTAACCAACAGCTCTAACATTTGGCAAGACCCTGCCACCTTGACTATGATGCTTGCCCCGCTCCCGGTTACGGCGGCATGGTCTACAACCTACAGCGGATCCTATGCACGGTATCAAAAGACCGACTACACCTTGATTACTGCGGCCAAGTGGAAGCAGATGCAGATTAGGGCGAGCGGTGATTACTACTTGCAGTCTTTGGATGTCACTGAGCGGGCTACGCTTACAACGGCGTTCGGTGTCAATCAAGCGGTCTACCTTAGCCTCTACGTTCCTGGACTCAAGGACACCGACAAGAGCGTCATTCTCAAGTGCGGCTGGGGTGTCGGTTCCGCTGGAAGTGTAGAAGTCTGGTTTGCCGCTAACGGTACTGCTCAGGTATTCAAAAGCGGTGTATTGGTTGGCACGTATGAGCGGGGAGATTCTAACATCGCTCCTGCGGTAGGCGCTCAAACAGCCAAGTCTAGCCGCTCGGACTTCATCGGTATTATGATGATTCCAGCACGGCGGCGGGAGCTACTGGTAACAACTTCCGATGGTACAAACTTTAGTCATGTCTTTGAAGACTTAGACCCCGGCTTACAAAATAACATCCTTCCTGCTGCCGCTTTTAGTTGGTTGGTTCCAACCGGCCAGGCTACAGTGCAACTTGCAAAGTGCAACTTTGAAACGTCCGGCTATGTGCTATCTCAGATCAAAGCCCTGCGATACCCGCCACCGGTCGGTGCTACCTTTGCACCAACCTATGCCGGTGACAATGTCGGCTTTGGTGCATATACTTTTACGGGTAGTGTAGTCAAGTCAGACGGCACAGCATACACGCCTAACGGGGCTATAAAGGACGTACGGGCAAAGGTTGCGCTGACCGGTGCAGGTACAGGGTCCCTTGGTTTGTACTCCGCTGAAGCGGTCTATGATGCCCCGGTAGGTGCTACCTACAATGGCACGGTGGATGTTACACAGTACATCAAGTCACTGAGCATGGCGGTAGATGAGGACGGCAAAGCCACCTGTACCATTGGCGCTATTGCCAAGCCGTTGATAGATGCCGGAGTGCAAAAGCCTAACGTTACATCCGACCGACCAGTAAGGATTGCGCTAGGCAATGGCCCTGCTGTTTACCCTGCGGTAGTGACTTATCAAGACATCTTCCGGGGTACGCTTCAGCCACCTAAGATAGAGTTTTTAGACCGTGACACAACGGCAAGTTGGGCAACTTATGTATACAACGGGACGGATCGTAGCCGTGATTTTGACCTTGCATGGTTGGTCGAATCCTACCCATACGATGGCATCTTGGCAGTCAATGCCATTATCGACCTGATGCTGATTGCTGGCTATGATGCCAACATCTACTATTCTGGAGACACTCCCGATCAAGAGCTGCCGTATACCACTAACGTTAGCAAGGGGCAGTACACACTTGCGCCTGATTACGGCGATTCGGTTGCGTCATTCCTAGATAGAATCAAGCAGGAGTATTACGCTACTTGGATAACCGGTTGGATGCCTACCGCTTCCGGATATTACTACCAGTGGCTCGATGTGAACGCCGCTAGCACGGCAAGTACGATGACGCTCTACCAGAGCATATCAACGGCAACCACGGCGGGTGTCGCTGAAGAGCTACGCCCGCAAAGGGTTATCCGTAGCCTGAACAGTTACAACGAAGAAGCCGAATGCACGCAGGTTACGGTCATCGGTCAAGACCCTAACACCGGTAAATTCATTCCGTATACACAGATAGATTCAGCCGCTGAGATTGCGGCTACAGCACCGGCATCAAGGCCTAGAAACTGGCGAGGTAGACCGGTGTGCTACCAGTATCGTGACCCAGCGCTCAACACTCTGGATGCCGTGACGGCAGCCTGTTTGATGCTCTACACCCGGCTTACAACCGGCAGGACAATGATCGAGTTCGATGCTACATTCTTGGTTTACAACGTTTCAAACCGTCCGGTTTGGCTTGGTGATGTTATCAAGCTGATGGACACAGACGGCGTTGGAGTGCTTGGCAACTATAGGATTATTGCCATCCCGCAGATTGAGTTTGTGCAGGAGAACACAGTCGGATCTAGTACGTTATTCAACGTCAGGCGGGCAAGTTACCGGGCAGTGTATGTGAGCGCAGGAACCTAAGCATGCCATACCTTGACATAAGTCGAACGGCGACAAGTGCAGCTGATATTTCGATTGATTGGACGTGGACTGTATATCCTACTAACTTAGTTCCTTTTTTCCTTCAAGTTGGTAAAGTCAATGGTTCTATTGATGGTCATATGGGATGGTCTGGTACATGGTCAATGAGTATGACCAACACGCCAAGAGCCCGCCCAGGGAACCCGTGGTCGTACCAAATCCTTTTGTCTGTAAGCGTGTCAAACGGTAACGGGCAAACTGCAAGCAATACAATCGTCGTTGCATCTGGAACTCCCACTGTTGATTATCTTGATATCTCTGGAACAATCACAGGGAGTTGGTCCGCAAGCGTAAACACAAACATTCTGTGGAACATCAGCGAGGTGGCATATTCTATAAGTTCAGCACCGACGCAGTTCCCACCATATACAACTTATGAAGTCTACGAACAAGCGAAACCATCGGCGACTTGTACGGCTACGCTAACCCTTGCAGGAACCGCTACAACAGCCACAGGGACGGTTGGAGCGGGTGGTGGTGCAACTGCCACTCATGACTTCACGGCGGGTCTACAACAGACCTGCGAAGATACAGGCACAGCATCCGCATCAATCACAAATATAAAGGTAAATGGTGTTACTCCATATCAGGCTACACACTCACATTCTTATGATAGACAAACCGCTGGAAACTGGTCAACAAGTGGAACATCAAATGCATCCGAACAAACTACAGTTAGCCTGACATCATCTGCACGATTAGCCGCTCCTGTGAGTCTCACCAGCAGGATACGAGCTTGGGAAGGAGCCTATCCGGATAGTCTCACAATGCGTGTGACAGGTTTTGATTATGAGACTTTAGGCTATCGAGACATTACAGGAACCGGATCAATAAGTGGTTCTGACACGCTCTACAAATACTCTTTTGCATCTACCATTGTTACATCGTCCGGTAGCAGTAACTTAACCACTGCATTGAACGGTGTGCCGCCATATATCAATGCGGAACTGACTACTGCAAGTCTAACTGCAAACGGGGATAGTAGCACAGACAACAGAGTGTTATTTCGTGGTTGGCGCTTCAATGGTTGGTCTATTTCGGAGACAAATAACCGTGCCATTTCTGGTACAGGTAACGACCGGACATACACGCCTTACCAAGGCACCAGCGGCTACCGGTATCTTGCCATACAGATAAAAGCACAGACCGGCACCAACCAAACCGGCTACATCGAGTTGACTGATTACCACGGCAACACTAAACGGTGGCAGGTTGTGGCACCTACGACCTCCTACAGCACGGTTACCCTTGACCTTTGCAGCCCTGATATCTGGAGCCTTGGAGCCTTACCGGCAACCGAAGACAAAGACAACCCGTACCCAAGAAAGAACACGACATCCAGCAGCTACGCCGGGAGCGAAAGTGTAGACACGGCTTACTGGGGTATCACTTCATGCCAACGGCTAAGGGTATCTAGCGGATCCATTGACATCGGTACAACCACGCTCAAGTACACAAACACGGATTCAACCTATGTGCCGGATACCTTCACCGCGCAATTTGAACGCATTACACCTGCCATTGTTTCTGAGGCAGACACAACGACCTATTACTACGGCAGACGCTTCTGGCAACAAGATAGAGACGGGCGAACGGAAGAAGAATCAGATGTGTGGTGGCAGAAGACTGTCGGTGGTGCAACGGGTGTTACTACCTATAGCCTCCAACCCGTTACCATCAGTGGGTTGTGTGACCAGATCAATGCATCCGATGTTTCGATTGTTCGACATCCAGGCTGGGCGGCTACCAACTCCGTAGCCTATCCGGCTGGTGCCACTTGTACGGTAAGCCAACCACCGCTGCGGGATTGTTTTCTAAATGGCGTTACCGGCTATTCGACATGGCTAAGAGGCGGGGGTATCCTTGCCACGCCACACGCTACAACCGGTACAGACTTTGCTTACGGGCATCAGTTGGCACAGGGAACCATCGTAGCTCAAACACTCTTTGACCGCATCAATGGCAACTTTCCACCGGACTTACCCGACCCTTTCGACATCAACGGCGGCACCGAAGCCGGCTTGTACTTGGCGGGTGGTTCGTTGCTCCGGGGCATCGCTCACGGTGCCATCTTGGACAGC
>Ga0208133_1000848_pt1 | contig 11359 bp, 4 predicted proteins | sample ColrivemetaGS535_FD_187595 | JGI IMG/M metagenome (GOLD analysis project Ga0208133, IMG submission 187595) | Estuarine microbial communities from the Columbia River estuary, USA - metaG S.535 (SPAdes) (version 2) | ecosystem: Environmental > Aquatic > Marine > Intertidal zone > Estuary | place... | reverse complement strand
CTTTTATATATTAAGAGTGATAATCATATTTTATATATACATTGTAAAATTTATATTTTTAAATGGATAAGAAGTTATTAGATTCGCTAAATAATTTATCAATTGCTCTTGAGAGTATTGCAGACATTCTTAATAAGAAACAAACTAAGAGTGCAACTGGTGCTGCCTTAGAAAGTGGTGACTTTTCTAAAGATATAAAACAAATAAGTGTTGGTATAAAGTCTATTAAGGCAGATACTGAGAAAATACTTAAAGAACAAAAAACTATTCTAGAACTTTCTAAGAAAAAAGCTTCTGAGAAAAAAACACCTATGGAAGAAGCGGGTGGTGATAAGAAAAAAGAAAGTAGTATAAAGAAGGGTGTTGGTACAATTATTTTAATAGCCGTTGCAGTTTTAGCAATCGGTATGGCTTTCAAACTAGTTGGTAAAATAGATTTTTTATCAGTTGTTGGTTTAGGCCTTGCTATTGTTATAATAGCAGTTGCATTTGAAAAGGTTGCTAGAGTTAATATGACTCTTAAACAAGCGGCTATTGCCTCTTTGGCTATGGTTATGATGTCTGTTGCTGTGATGTTATCATCTTGGGCTTTAGGAATGATTAAACCAATCGGATTTGCTCAAGCAGTGACCGGTATATTAATAGCTGGTTTATTTACTGTTTTGGCATTTGGCTTACCAAAGATAGTTAAGGCTTTGAATATGGTTAAAAATCCGGTGAAGATGGGATTCTTAGTAGTTGTTATGTTACCTGCTTTAGCTTTGGGTATAGCAATGGCCTCTTGGGCTTTATCGTTGATTAAACCAATCGGATTTGCTCAAGCAGTAACTGGTATATTAATAGCTGGTATGTTCACTGTGTTAGCATTTGGTCTACCAAAAATAGTTAAGGCTCTTAATAAGGTTAAAAATCCAGTAAAAATGGCCTTACTTATACCTCTTATGTTACCTGTTATGGCAGCAGCGATAGCCGCTTCTTCTTGGGTTTTACAATTAGTTAAACCAATTGGATTTGCTCAAGCAATAACGGCTATTTTAATAGCCGCTTTATTTGTTGTTTTATCATTTGGTATAGAAAAAATAGTTAAGGCTCTTGGTAGAATGCAATGGAAGGATGTTGCTAAATTACCGGTATTCTTTACTTTACTTGCTGGGGCTATCGCAGCATCAGCATTTATATTTGCAAAAGCCGCACCTTACTTTAGTGAGATATCATTTATGATGATGTTAAAGGTTATTATATTGGGTGTTACTATGGGTATAGTACTTGTAATTGTTGCTTTTGCTATGAAGATAATGGGTAGTATTAAATGGGGCGATGTTATTAAAGTTCCCGCTTTATTTACATTATTATCATTGGCTATTGCCGCTACAGCATTTATAATATTCAAAGCATCTAATTATATCAATGGTATATCATTTATGACTATGTTCAAACTATTAGTATTTAGTGTTTGTATGGCTATTGCTGTAGTAGTCACTGCTATCGCAATGAAGGTTGTTAATTTACTAGGTTCTGTAATGGATTATGTGAAAGGTGGTATAGCTGTAGTTATAATAGCCACTACTATAATGGTAGCTTCTAAGATATTAAACTTTGGTGATTATAAAAAATATCCAGATTGGAAATGGTCACTTGGAGTTGGTATGTCTATAGTTGCGTTTGGTTTAGCCGCTGTTGTTTTAGGTTCTATAGCAATGTCTGGTATGGGTGCTTTAGCCATTATAGCAGGCGCTGCTATGATTTTAATAGTAGCAGCGACCGTTATGGCGACTTCTCACATATTAAATAAAGGAAAATATGATAAATTTCCTCCTGTCTTATGGGCACTCGGTGCTACGGCTGTTATGTTACCATTTGGTATGGCCGCTGTTGCCTTAGGTATGATAGCTATTACAGGTCTTGGAGCCATTGCTCTTGTTGCTGGTTTAGTTATGATTTTAGGAATTGCTGAAACCGTTGTTAAGACCGCGAAAATCTTAGGAAAAGGTAACTATACTAAAGCACCTCCTATATTATGGACTTTACAAGTAGGCGCTGCTATGGTTCCATTTGGAATGGCCGCACTTGCTTTAGGTATGATATCTATAACCGGTATTGGTGCTGTTGCTATCGCCGCTGGTCTTATTGCTATTCTATTAATTGCTGAAACCGTTGTCGCGACTTCTAAGATATTAAATAAAGGTAAATACAGTGGTGGTCCTAATCTATCTTGGACCTTAAATACAGGTCTTGTTATGACTGGATTTGGACTAGCTGTTTTAACACTTGGTTCTTTTATAGTTGGTACATTAGGATTTGGTTGGATAGCATTAGAAGCAGGTGCTGCTGCTGTTGATTTAATTGCTGAGTCTATTGTTAGTGTTTCAAAAATACTTCAGAAGGGTAAATATACTGGTGGTCCTACTAAGGATTGGGCCGAAGGAATTGCTATAGCATTAGGAGCTTTCTCTCCTATCTATGGTATGATGATGAATAGTGGTATAATGGAACTTTTTGGAGGTGGTGGTGTTAGTCCTGATGATTTTGCAGCGGCTATAGTAACTGTTTCTGAGGGTATAGTAACTGCTGCTGGTTTCTTCGCTAATAATACTGCTGCTTTTGTCGCTGGTCCTAGTAAAGCTTGGGCAGAGGGTGTAGGTATTGCAATTGGAGCATTTGCTCCAGTTTATAAAGTTTTACAAGACAGTGCTCCTGGTTTATTCTCTAGTGGAGGTCCTACTGTTGAGGATATGGCGGTAGCTATTATGACTATATCTCAGGGTATAGTTGATGCTGCTGTCTTCTTTGCTGGTAACACAGCTCCATTTGAAGAAGGTAAATATCCATCTAAGAAATGGGGTGAAGGTGTTGGAGCTGCCTTAGGAGCTTTCGCTCCTGTGTTCAAGGCTTTACACGAGGATGCTGGATTCTGGACATCTGGTGATGATGTTATTAATGGAATGGTTGCTGCTGTTTCTAGAATTTCTTGGTCTTTGGTTGATTCAGCTACTGCCTTTTCTAGTCTTAAAGATGGATGGTCGGCTTATCCTACAACTACTTGGGCTGAGGGAGTTAGTTCAGCCGTTGAATCTTTTATGGGAGTTGTTGATATTGTTAAAGAACTTTCACTTGTTGATACTATGAAAGTCAGTATGGTTATTAAACAAATTACTGGCATGGCCAAATTGTTATACAATTCTCAAAAATTCTTTGATTTTAAGTTAGATAATAGTTTCATTAGTAAAATTGCTAAAAATGTTTTAGGTTACGCTACCTTGAGTAAACAACTTGAACAAATGCTTACAATTACTGAGAAAAAAACAATTAGTCTTGGTATTTTTGGTGATGTTACTACTACTACAAAGAAAAACGCTGATATATCAGGTGTTAATAAAGTTGTTAGTCAATTAGTTATGACTGCTGGTATTTTATATAAAAATAGAAAACTATTTGAGACCAGTATAGATCCTAATTATATGAAAAGTGTTGCATCAAATGTTATGGACTATGCTTTATTGGCTAAGAATTTAGCACTAGTTAGTAAAGAAACTAGTGTCATGGATGATCTTCTTGGAAATGATCCAATATCTAAAGCTGCCAAAGGTATGGTCAAAATCGCTTCTGCTTATGATAGATTAGCTTCAGCAATAAAAGGATTCTCAGGGGCTCTGAATAGTTTAGATGGTGGTAAAGTTAATATGTTTAGATCTTTAACAGGTAACTTAGCTTTATTATCCGCTATGGACTCTAACATGTTTAGTAATATGTTAAAAGTTTTAGAAAGTAGATCTGGTGTATTTGCTAATTTACTAAAAGAACAAGCTAAGACTGAAGGAATTGGTAGTAAAGGTGTTAAGGCACCTGGTGGCGCTGCTGCTATACAAACTAATAAATTTGGAAAAGATTCTGGTCAACCAAAAGATGCTAAAGGAGAAACACAACTTCAGAAATTAGATAAAATTATACTTTTACTTTCTGATATTAATAGTGTAACTGGTACTGGTAAATCACTTGATAATTACCTAATATCTAAACAAACCGCAGGATCTGATACAATTGGTAAAGAAAAATAAACAATTGTTTATTAATTAAATATAATAGTTATGAATAAAAAAGTTTCCTTATTAAAAAAGATAAAAATATTCAAAGAATATAAAAAGATTATTAAATCTATAAAGACTGAGTTAGAACAATCTTTTTCTGTTAGAATTGATAAAGCTTGGAGAATGTATAGTGTTATCAATATACCAATTGAACAAGTTGGTGAACCTTATAATTTAAAAAGATCAGATATTGACAAAATAGCTGAATCTTCTATTAAAGCATTTTCTTCTGAGTTAGGTATTTTTTTAGATTCTAAAGGTTTAAAAGAATTGTATGACTTTTATGAAGTTCAAAAAGTTGATAAATATTCTTACTTATTAGTATTTGGATTTTCATTATTTAAAAGTAATGAATATTATGATAAAATTAGATTCAGAATAATTCCTATAACTCTCTTGATATCAATTATAGTATCAGTTATTTTAATTCTTTTATAAACTTTTGTTTGGTTCTATTCTATAAAAGAAAACAAACAAAATATATAAATGGATAATTTCTACGAAGTATCTGAGGATACAATCAAGACTTTTTTTGAGATTTTTAATAAAAAATCTTTCCCTGTTAGTATAGGTTTCCAGTTTATTGGAAATGAAAAACAAAAAGAACTAATTAAAGTTTCTAAGATTTCTGACCCATACGCTTTTCTTGTTAAAAAAGAAATTTTAGTTTCTATTAATGATGACTTAATGAGTGTATTTGATGATGAATCAATAACAATCTTAATGGAACAAGAAATTGATAAAATCAACATCAACATTGAAACTGGTAAAATTAAATTAGTTAAAACTGACTTAAACACATTCTCATCAATCGTTAATAAGTATGGTGTTGAAAAAGTGGCTAGAGCTAACAAAGTTGAAGAGTTGTATCAAGAACAAAAGAAAGATGCAAAAACAGACGAAGAATTTATAGCATAAAAAATAAAAATATAAAATGGAAAAAATAGAAACAAAAGTGGTTAAACCAGAAATTTCATTTCTTGAAAATGATATTACATATTTAATTTTAACTCCTGAAGAAGAGTCAAAATTAGATGGCAAAATGAAAGAAATTGAATCTTATGTAAGAAGTAATTCTGGAAAAGGATTATCTGAAGTTGAGAAAGATTCTTTATATACATCATCTCAAGAGTTGTGGCATTCATTTGTAAATGCTCTTAAAGATGCTAAATATAACTTTCAGTTAAACAGACCTCAACATAAGTTTTTAACTGACTTACTTTTAACAAAATTAGAGTATGATGTTAATACTGTATTTTTCGCTATCGAGTTAACAGATATGTTAGGTGGTATGAAAGAAATTAAATTTACAAATGATACCGATTTAGTTGCTATTCCAGTAAATGCTACTGAGATTACTTATATCTATCACTTAATATCTAAACATAAAGTTAAAGGTCTTACAAAAGATTCTTACACTTTCTCTAAGTTGTTATTGAAAATAGGTGGTATTAGTAAAGTATTTAATTACTATGAAGCAGCTAGTAAAAACTTATCTCAAGATATCCAAGATTGGGTTTTAACATTTGATGAAGGTGTTGTTTCTGATAGATTGGCTGAAACTGTTACAGCTAATGTAGTTGAACCAGAAACTGAAAAAGCTTAATTAAAAAACTTTGAAAAAAATAAAACCTCTGTGAAATCACAGAGGTTTTTTTATTTAATATATTGGCTGTATTGGTTGGAATGGTCCAATTGGATCTATGTATGTGTATGTGTCTCTTAAATCTTTTAGACCTCTTATCTCATAGTTTTTCTTATCTCTGTAGATTAATCCATATCCATTGTCTGATGTTACTTCAATTACTACAAAAGGATCAATATTTGAATCTATTGTAAAGTTAAATGGTAGTATTGGATTTTTCTGTGTTAAATTAACTCCTCCTACAACATTAGAGAATCCTTCTTTAGGAATACTTCTAAACTCATTTATAGTTTGAACTGGTTCATAGTCTATTTGTTTCCAATCATTTGTTTTTAACCAGTTACCTGAGTCTAAAACAGGAGGTATCGATGATGTTCCTGACGATGTTCCTGATGATATTCCACTATAAACAAATATATCTCTTTCATACTCAACAAGATTAGTTACTAAATATGTTGATCCCGATGACCAAGAAGTTACATTTTCATATTTTCTAGGATTGTTTATTTTATTATTATCTGTTACAGATTCATATAACTTTCCATAATAAGTAATTTTATCACCTATGTTGTATGTAGTAAAAGGCACCCATTCTTTATATGTCTTATATGTTCTAACTAAGATGTTAAAATAATCTGGTAATTCAATCGTAACTCCATTAAATGGCTTTGGTGGTGGTGTTAATCCAGTTGGATTTTTATCAGCTCCAACACCACCTAATATTGTGTAGAAATCGACAACACAATTATAAACAGTAGAACCACTATTGATAGGCATCAAGTAAGCTTCATTCAACTTTAATGTTATTGGTGTCATGTTCTGCTTGTTGTTTATAAATCTAACATCATAAGATGTATGAGATATTTCATTTTGAGCTTTAAAATATGATCTTCCAGTTATATCTAGTATTTTATGTGTTAAAGGAATTATATTTTTCTTTAACCAATATTTTAGACCTTGTAATTTAATTACAATCTCATCTATCGAATAGTTTATTTGATTATTACCATCAGTATCAGTTATCTTATATGTTAAGTTAAACATATTAGTTTCTTCGTAGTTATCATTGGGAAAATTATTGGTAATAAAATCACTTTCAGTCCAACCTTCAACTGTATTATCAAATATATCAGGAATTTCTTGTTTGAATAACTTCAAGAACTTCTCAGATTTTGGATTAATATCTTTATAATACTCATTTAATTGTAAGTCATTATATCCAAAGAAATTTATAGCGTTTATTATAGACTTATAAGAACCTATATAAGGATATATAAGATGTTTCATCATTAACATCTCTTTTCTCTTCATATTTAGGTACGGCCAGTCTACACCACCTTCTAATATATCATAATCTTTGAATATAAATACCTCATTCTCTGTAATAAGTTTTCCTAAGTTACCAAGTTCAGTTTTGAATCTAATATCTTCAATTTCTGTTTGGCCATATGTTAGGAATCTTCCTATCTCTCTATCTAAAACAGTTAAAGTTGTATTGCAATATGTTGTTGATCCTGTAGTCGGATAGTTTGATATAACAGTTGACTCAGTTTCTAAGAAATCGACAGTTGGTTCATAGAAATCGACAATAATAGTTTTAAAGAATATGCTTCTTATTTTTACAATAAATCCATTATTATGTGATATGTATTGAGATTTCTTATTAGTTATATCTTTTACATATATTACCAATCTTTGTCCTTCTTTGAATCCTTTTCCTAAAAATGTCTCACTTGATGAAGAATTAATCTTTATCTGACCTCTTTTATCAGGTCCACTATTATCTAGTGTTTCGAAATATAAAATAGTGTCATTTACCAAAGAAGATTCATATGTTACAGAAACATCTTCTTTTTTGTAAAGTTGTAAAGTTGATCTAGATGAGCCTTCTTCTAAAGATTTATATCCTAAAAATAATTCTAAAGATTCAGCTTCAACTGATATATCATTTGAGTCATCTATATAATTAAGAGCATATTCAACTCTATCAAACACAGTTTGTTGATACTCTGGAGAATAAACTTTATCAAGATCTCTATTCGGTTTCTTATTAAGAACAATTGTACTTAATGGTTTTTCACCAAGATATGAATAAGATCCACTTGAAGTAAGTTGTGTTCCGGTGAAGTCATATATGAAAAATTCAGGATTTGTATCTTGTGACCATCTCCAATAATAACTAACTTGTGACTCACCTTCAAAGTTTTCTCTTGGTTTTCTAACATATTCTTTCGCTTTTAACCAAAGTCCTGGATGTGGTACATAATTAGGATCTAATGTTCCGTATAGATTCTCACCAATTTCACTATTATTATTAGTGTTTATATTAATAGTAGCGTTTATATTAACTCCTACCTCAATAACAGAATTTAGAGATGGTTGTATAGCAAATATAGATTTTCTATCTGGGTTGTATATTATCTTTGTTGTTTGAGAAATCATTGGTTCTGTGTGAACAACCGCTCCACTAGCAGCTCTAATTACTACTATATTATTCATTGATAATGATGATAAATAAACATCACCGTCAAACTGATTTAAAGCTAGATATCCATAATTGGAAACTCCTGAGTTTACAGTAATAGCATTAGTTGATAAATTAATAGACTTAAAGGATGTTGATGAGTCTGATAAGTTCATTTCACCTGTTAGGTTATTAAATATCATATCATCAAAAGCATTTGTTGTTATTGTCACTATACTTTGTGTTACTCCATTATCTATTTTCCAAAGAGACGCTGATCCATATACATAAACCGCTTCATTTACTGGTTCATAGAATATTGAATTCGTTGCTCCTGGTATAGCATAAGCTGTTTGTATTGTTCTATTAGGATTTCCAAATGGTGGAGCACTTCCATTAACTCTTAATACATGACTAGCATTTGTTGTAATATACATATCACCTTCAAATGAGTTAAATACCATTTTTCCACAAGATGTAGCTGATGGTGGAAAGTTAGTAGAGTATGTTCCAAGTCCCGGTAATGGCGTATTATTATAATCGTATATAGATATATTTGGACTATTTTCATAAGTCACATAAACATCACCGTTGTTTGTATTTATCTCTAAGTCATAAGCTGTATTAGAGAATGTCATAGATGTTACCAATGTATTTATTTGTGGATCTATAACAAAAATTTTATTCTTTGATAAACAATATAAATAATTATTTACTGGATTAAACTCCATTTGTAAACTTTGTGTATTTCCTGGAAGAGTTATAGTTGATAAGTGATGACCTAGTATGGAATCCATCACGTTTAAGTCATCTCCAAATGAATAAATAGAGTTTGATAATTGTATATAAATTATATCTACTAATCCACTAGATCCTGGATAAGCTGATAAGTTATAAGTATTCGTGAAATAATTATTTGGATTATATTGTAAACTAAATGCTGAACTAAATTGTAACGAGTTAAATGGTCCTCCTGTTAGACCTATTCCTGTTGGTCCAATTATTGGATCACAAGCTGTTTGTCCAAATCCTCCATTGAATGCTAAGGTAACAAATGCTGATGTATTACAAATATTATCATTCAATCCCCAGAAAGGACCTTGATAACTAAGATTCATAACACCCGGATCTAAGAATTGTATATTATATTCCTGATTATTATATGGATGAAAAGTATTGTTTATTGACATAGCCATTCCAGTAGCAAATCCCTCTTCTTCAAAAGAAAAACTAGATCCTTTTGGTAAAGTAACTTCATTGGATGTTATTAAACATCCTACATTTCCTTTTAACTTATTAGTTAGTGTGAAATCTAATAATCCAGGTATTGATAATTTACCGGTTTTTATAGTATAGTCTAATCTTCTATCAACCTTTTTAATATCAAATTTAAGTAAATTATTAATACTTGATACTATTATTTCATACTCTAGTAAATATTCATAATGTTCAGTTACCCAAGCTTGTAAAGTAGCTGTAATATCTGGATATTGAGAATATGTTCCAGTTAAGTATATTGTTGACTGGTCATATAAGTCTCCATTTATATTAATTGAAAGGTATGGTCCTAAATCTGAGAATAAAACTTTAGAATGTTCTATATGATAATCAGCTGTTATTCCAACATTTACACTATTTAATACTATTGGTATATTTGGATATTGTGTTGTTATTTTTATCGAATTGTAAAATACCGACATAAATGATCCTGTATATTGTAACTCAGCTATTATACCAAGTGATAATAATCTTAAATAGTTTCTAGAAATCCATGATCTTAAAGTTCTATCAATAGTTCTTTCCATATCAGGAGCAGCTCCACTATATACCCAATTTATTTCTTCTTCGTAAACTTGTTTATTAATGATTATTTTTAATCCATATTCATCTAAGTCTGTAAAAACTATATTGTATAGAAAATTAGAAGATATGTCATAGTTTAGTTCATTTTTAAGTTGTTCTTTAACTCCAATCATTCTTTCACTTGTTTGTAAAACTTGTCCAATTGAATAGGTAGATCCAATTTGTGTGTGATAGAAATTTACTTCAACATATTTACTAGGATATATTAAGTCAGCTTTTAACTTATTATTAATATAATAAAGGTCTATATTAAATGACTTTAAATCATCTTTATATTTTTCAGCAGCTGATGCTAATGTTACCGAGTTACTTTGTGTCCATCCGTAATCAAAGTAAACTTTATCAACTGTTAGATAAACTTGACAAGTTGATAAGAATTCAGCAGATGTAGTTTGGTCAACTGTTATATGTGTTATGTTACTTGTCCAGTATAATACATTATCCGGATTTAAAAATTGAGTAGCTCCTGAAAAACTTTGAGTATAAGCTTGAATACATTCGTATATTTTATTATTCCACATAACTTGTGATTGTGTGGCGTAAAAAGTTTGTTGTGTGTTTCCTGTAAAAGAAGGAATGTTAGAAACAGATAAAAAGTTTTGATTCGCTAAAGATCCTATTATCTTAAATTCTCTTCCTGGTTTCAAAATTTCTGGTATACCAAATCCAAACTCTAATTTACCATTAGATGTTATGTTTATATTACCTTCATATATTTTAGGTAAATCAGTTTTTGTTGAAACTTCAATTATTAAATTTTGATTAGCTTGTAAATTCGATATTGATGTATAGTATTCAAAATGTACTGTGTCTGATATATTATCATTTAATATAGTAACAACTCCATCATTTAAAGATGTGTTTACAATATTTAATTTTTTCTTATTGTATAACTTATCATAGAAACTGGGTTCATTCCAACTTGATAGATTATCTACATAGTTTGAGTCTATATAATTATAAATACCTATCGCATTTACACCTGATATAGTTAGGTTTGTGTATGATGTTGCACCTGTATAAGCAGAATAGTAAGTAGATTCAAAAGTAGCATTATCAACAGAACTTATTATCATTATAGCTCCCTTTTTTGTTGATACAACAGTGTAAGTTTGGTTTAAATCAACAAATTCGGTAAATTGATTATTGAATTTAATTATAGTTCCTATTGGAAACTTAGTCTCAAATTCAACACCATATATCCATTTAGAATAAAAGTTAGGATCGTTGTTTATAGGTTCTATTTTTGTTACAGATTGTGTAGCATATTTAGCTGAATAGAAATCAAATCCATATTCGTTG
>Ga0208133_1000847_pt1 | contig 11367 bp, 11 predicted proteins | sample ColrivemetaGS535_FD_187595 | JGI IMG/M metagenome (GOLD analysis project Ga0208133, IMG submission 187595) | Estuarine microbial communities from the Columbia River estuary, USA - metaG S.535 (SPAdes) (version 2) | ecosystem: Environmental > Aquatic > Marine > Intertidal zone > Estuary | place... | reverse complement strand
GTTTTATATATTATATTTTTTAGTCTGTATTAACTGTATAGCCTTTTGCCTCAAGCTCGCCCTTTGCAGCCAATCCTGCGCCATCCGGCGTGGCAGGCGGACTCATAGTCAGCGTGAATGTTTTAGAACCCACGGTTGTATATGTCGTATTCAATAATATTAATGTATTATTAACTTCAGTCGTATCTAATTGATTATTTGACAAATCAAGAAATTGTAATGAACTTGGTAGCTGCAAACTAGGATTAAAGCTAGTCAATTGATTGTTACCCAAGTAAAGATTTAATAATGAACTAGGCAAAGCAACGCTCGGATCAAAACTAGTCAATAGATTATTACCTAAACCCAAAGACTGTAATGAATTAGGTAAATTAGTAGTGTCAAATGATGTAAGTAAGTTATTTTCTATATCCAAAACTTGTAAATATTGTGGAATATTACTATTAAGCGCGAATTCGGTAACTTCATAATTATTTATCTCAAAATTTCTAATATATTCTCCTATGACAGCAACTTCAATTGCGTCAGTAGTCAGCTTTCCGCTATATGTGTGTGTTATACCAAAAAAGTATGCGGCAGCAACGTCTTCTATTAATGGATTTACAACATCTCCCCAGTCTACTATAAATGGAGTAATTGCGTCAATTCCACTTACCGGTAAATACATGTTGTCTACATATAGACGAAAATCCTCTAAGTCGCTTCTAAAAGTAAATGTAGGACCTGTGTTGTCATCTTGGAATATTATATCCGAATGCTCGTCAACATAGTCGCACTTCAAAACTCCATTAGACAATCTAATAGTTTTGTCATACGTTCCAGGTATATAAGGAATATTACGACCTGAACCGTTTATTTCATTTAATATAGTAAGATGGTTTAGATTGCTTCGGAAAGTCCAGTTACTATTACCTGCACCAATATTATTAAATCTGAATGATTCACCTACAGTATTCCCAGTAAAGTTTACTCCTATTGTATTAAAATCAAAACTATCTCCAATAGTATTAGTATTGAACTGACTTCCAATTATGTTTCTTTCTGCTACTCCTAAAAATGTGTTATCTAAGAACTCTTCACCAGAAACCTCATTGGCTAAAAATTCACCATTAAACGTATTGTTATACACATAACCACCTAATCTATTATAATAAAAGCCATCTTTAATTATATTGGTATTAAAGGTAGAAAATGAATTATAATTAACTGAAACATTGTCTCCACTACTTTTGCAATTTGTTATAACACCGATTGTACAAATATTGTATTGCCATGGACTTCGTAATACATTATCAGAAAAACTATTTGAAATTGTGTTATCATTAAAATTAGTAATGTAATTACGTAACGTTCTGGACATTTGATTACCAGTCATGTCACCATGAAAATCATTGCCATTTACATCTTCAGAGAATGTATTGACTCTAAAGGGAGTACTATTTGTTACAATATTTTCGACAAATGAACCTAAAAAATCATTATAATAAAAATTGGAATCTCCTAATAAATTATTATGAAATATCTGTTTACCGCTATTATTAGTGAATTGTGCTGATTTTATATGATTATACCTAAAATCGCTAATAGTATTATTATAAAAGTGTGGAGATTTTATGACATTGTTATTTAAGTAGTAGTTCTCTATCTTATTATTATAAATATATTCTGGGATATAGTAACCATTGTCAAAGTCAAATAAATAGAAATCTTGGTGGTCATCTAGATCTATAGAAACATATATGTTATTACCTAATATACTATGATTACTTCCGGATAGAGTTGTTCCAGCATATTCTCCATTAGTTGCAGGGTATAAAAACCAATTGCTATCAGACAAAGATTGACTATCAGCAATATCGTTTATGCAAATGTATATATTACCACCATCATCAACAATAGATCCTACATTATAAGAATTACCTATAGTCCATGGATTTTCTACTTTCATAGCCCATCTACGGTACTTAACATGTCTCCAGTCACTTCCTATGTCATTATTAGCGATAGTATCGATTCTTCTGTATATTTTACCTTTAGTGAAACCTTCAGGCCCATAATTAGAATCGATAACTCCTGTTATTTCATAGTAAACAATATCTTCCGGATACAATTCGCTCTTACACACATTGTTTAATTTATTAACATCAACTGCAGTTAAATAAAGAGGTTCGATAACTCCACTGCTTATTGTTTCTCCAGACTCAGGCTGTGTATATACTGTTTCATAGTCAGTCAATAGATATGTCCTTCCAGGCACTAGTGAAGAGGCACCAACTAATGTCACTAGTTCATCATAAGTAACCTCAGTTAATGCAGAAGTGGATGAATTTTCATATTTAACCCATACACCATCAAACTTGTGATAGAATTTATCTCCAGTTTCCTCGTTGAACCATTCATGGCTAAGCGGATAGCCTGCCGACAAATTATCCGAATTGGTTGGATCCAAAAGAGCGAACGAGATTCCTACAGGAGTATTGGTAGTATTCAATATAGACATTATTCTTTATGTTATTTTTATTATATTTTTTCGAATCGATTTTTTTATTCTACCAAAGATCGTTCCATATAGAACCATCATACGCTCTTAACTTGCTGGTGCCACTATCGAAATAGACATCTCCTGCAGTAGCACTAATAGGAGTGCTACTTGGTGCTAAATTCAAGACCGTACTCAAAGTCAGCTTATCCGCATTTATATACTGAAAATAATCTATTGAATTTGTTGTTCCACCAGTTCCTGATGAAGCAACTAAAGTTGAATTTGGTTTGTCAAATACTACATTAAATATTGAATAAAATCCTGATAAAGAAACGGGAGCAGCCGCGTTTAATGAAGATGTTAAAAATTGTGAATTAGCTAAAGTAACAACACTTCCCGCAGACGAGGTAACGGCATTTGTTACAGCTGCAATTACTATTGAATCTGTAATACTTAATGTTCCTGAAGTTACTGATGGGGAAACACAAGACATAGCACCTTTAATAACCACATTTGCGCCAGCATTATTTACTGTTACAAAATTTGGATTACCACCAAATATAGCAACTAAATTACTACCTGTAATATTTATAGTGCCAACATCACAGAAACGAATAAGCGTATAATCAGCAGAACTACTTTTTGTAAGGGTTCCACTAACATCACAATTAAGTATGTTTACATTTCCTGTACCTGTTGGTGCAGTAATGGTTAGATTTGTCATCTTTAAACCAGAAATAGTACATCCAACGCTTGTGCTTACAGTTCCAGAAATTAAGGTATTTCCACCAATAACTTGATAAGTGGTTAACACCGTATATTGTGAAGTTATTGATGGGCTTTCAGTATATGTACCTGGATGAATAATAAGTGTTCTACGATTTCCTACTATTAAAGTTAATCCTTGAGTAATAGTGGCAACAGGATTAAGCAAAGAACCATCACCAGTAGTGTCATTACCATCGGCTGTACTGATGTGAATTTCAAAATCATATCCAGTGAAAATTGAAGATGGAGTGGCAAATGAAATTAGACCTTCACTATTACTAAATAATATATGACCATCTTTAGGATCATTATTATAAGTAAGAGGACCATTTATATGTAGACCAACAATATTTAAATTACTATAGATTTTTGCCATTTTTCAAAATTTTTATTTTATCCAACCACGACAATTCTAACACTTGATAGTGTAGTGGTTGTGCTAATATCAATATTATTACTATTCGTTTTAACTGCATCTGTGATTATAAGCTCTCCAGTAGTCTCATCCCACGTATTTATAATAGTAGCAGTTGTGTTTAAATTGTGTGCTATACTATATGTAGTACCCATTGTCATAGGAGTTAAAACTTCAGTATATTTTTGTAATCCTCCAGCAGTAGATGCCGTAGCAAAAGTAACAAGTTGTATGTTTCCAGAATTTGATACCGTACCACCATTTACATTCAAAGCACCGTTTATTATAACGACTTTGCCCGTAGAGCTTATATCCAATATTCCATTTACTTCTAGATCACCATAAAGCAGATATTCCGAATAGGCAGGCACCGCGATCCTCTCGTCGGAAACTATCCTATACTTCAATGTAAAATCGTCTCCCGCGCCAGCAGGCTGATTGACTCTGAAAAGCGTTCCGTCATATACGAGATTGTATACGTTAGAGCTGTTGATGTCGTTTGGAGTAAAGTCGGAAAGTCCAGAAACGTTCTGTTTCTTCAAATTCTTCTGCCCCAATCCGTTTATGTTCAGCGTAGCCGAGCTTCCAGAATTGGATGTCCCGAATTGAATCAGATACACCGCCTCTGATGAATATGTGAAGAAGTCTCCCGTGGTTATGGTATAGTCCGTTCCATTGACGCTAGATGCAGAAAGATGCCTGACCTGATTCACTCTTTCTTTGTACCATTGTCCTGTAGAATAGGTGCCTTCGTATCTATAGAAAGAATTGTCTTGGTCGTTGACTCTTATAGTCATGCCGTCCGATGGCAAGGTAGTTACCCAATTCGATATGTTGTCATTGTATTCCGCGATATAGCCACCGACAAGATATCCAGTATATCCAGAGTTGGTCAGTGAGGCGAAGCTGCCTGACAAGGAAGCACCGCTGCTCTGTCCGACAAGATATCTTTCGCCATCAAAAGGAGAAATAGGTGCGCTCATCGTCACCGATAGAACCGGCTCCGTCCAGTTACCACTACCGCTTCCTGCACTGCCCGCGAAGACTGCCCAGTTTGCGTTGTCCATGATATCCGTGCTACCGTTGTTGTATTCGTATGTTAGCTGATATGTCGCGTTGTTTGACGCGTCGTTGTAGACGGTGCAAAGCATTCCCCATTGCCTTCTGGACGACATTATCGTGTCTCTCTCCGACAGAGTCTCCACTTGGTGATGACCACCATTTATTTCAAAGGCGAATGCAGACGCGATCGGCATTGTGTCGCTTATCGGCCTTATCGCTGCGCCTACTAATGTACCTATATTCTGAGCCATGTTTTTATTTTACTATTATTTTTTAGCTTATGCTTATCGTAGACGTCCCATAAACCGTATTGCTTATCCAAACATCGTAATTTACTCCTGAAAATCCCTGCTCGTTGCTGAATGCGAAATTGCTCTTCACCTTGGTGAACGCAGTATTGGACAATCCGTTTATCTTGAAGACCGGCGTTCCGAAAATTGTCGGCCAAGCGAAGAACAGATAGTTGTCCGCTGCAGCATAGTCGGTAAGCGAAAGGGTCTTGGTAGTCGCGAATACTCTCGAAGCGATTGGCCTGTTGTATGTTCCAGAAGTTGCCTTTATCGTATTGCTGGTTATAGCGGCACCAATCTGAATTATAGAAGCGGCGACCGCTGCAGAATTGCTTCCGTTTGGCGTTATTGTCAAGTCTGGGTTTGCGTTGCCCGAAAGGCCGCTTAGATCCAGCGTGCCATAGTATAGATAGTTCTTCCATGTAACCGTTGTCGATGCGGTCGAAATATCGGTTCCGTCTCCTATGGTCAGAATATATGTATATGATTCGCTAGTCGCCGAAGGCGCCGCGCTGTGAGTCGCGTAAGTAACCACAGAAGGCGGAGTCGTCGAAAGTGTGCTTGGACCAAAAGTGGCAGGAATCGTATCGGGCTGCGTGATGACCGAAGGTATCGATATAGGCAATACTCCCGGAATAAGCTGTATAGAAACCGCGGTAACCGGCTTTTCGAACTTGTTGAGCGTGAAATTGAGAGTCACCGAAGTGCTGGATCCAAACTGCCTGTCGCCGCCGCCGTTTAGAGCGCACGTAGGCTTGGCGTATGGATAGAATATCCTGTCCAAAACATCCTGCAAAGTTCCGCTAAAAGTAGATCCCGTCGGAACGCCACCTACGGCCACAGCGCTTGATAAGCGCGTTCTGTCATATCTCAAGTCCTGAGAAAAAGTCCCTGATGCGGTTCCGTATATGTTTATTCCCGAAGCAGATAGTCCCAAGTTTATATCCTCTACTCTATTCCATAGAGTCCATACCGCGTCTCTTACGTCCTTGGCATCGATCTGATTCGTGTTGTTGTCAGGTATGTTGGCGAGCAGATCCGAAATATAGCGATAGTCTGCTATGACGTTAGCATTGCCATAATTGTTGTCGTATATATCGTTTCCCGTGTTATAACTCTGTGTAGGCATATGAGTTTATTCTTTTTTGTTATATATTAAATTTCCATGACGCTTTATTTTTATTTACACACATTATCACTATATTTGTAGAACAAACAACCAAAAAAATGAAAGAAGACTTATTTAGATTCATAGAAGAAAAAGCACCAGGCGCCAAGCCGCTGCTTCTCGTCATTCGCGGATCGCACGCATATGGAACAAATATCGAAACCTCTGATACAGACTACGCAGGAGTATTCATCCAATCACAAGAAGACATCTTTGGCTTCGGATACAAAGAACAGATCAACGACGACAAGAACGATACCGTCATCTATGAGATAAAGAGATTTCTACAGCTACTATCAAGCAACAATCCGACCGTTTTGGAGCTACTGAGCTCCCCAGAAGACTGTATCATCTACAAAGACCCTATCTTCGAACTCGTGCTGGAGAACAGAGACAAGTTCATCACAAAGATATGTGCCAAGTCTTTCGGCGGATACGGAAAGATGCAGATACAGAAAGCAAAAGGACAAAACAAGAAGCAAAACTGGGAGAAAGACAAAGTAGCGAGAAAAGACTTGCTTGATTTTTGCTATGTTATTGATGGCGAAAAATCAATTCCTTGGAAAAAATGGAATGAATATGGAACTTTTGACGAAAAATTCATAGGTGCGGTAAATGTCCCAAATGCAAGAGACATATACACTCTGTTTTATGATATAAATTCCGACCGTTGCTTTAGTGAAAGACATAAATTATCTTTTAGAGAAGGCGAAATTTCAGATTATCAAAGAGCTGGTGTCAAAGTTGGTTTAGGATACAAAGGCCTTGTCAATACAGGACATCTAGATGAAAATGACAACGTAAACTATGGCATTTCGAACCAACTTAGATTGTCCTCTATTCCAAAAGGTGAAAAGTCTATCTGCAACATCGTCTATAACAAAGACGGATACTCAGAGCACTGCAAAGACTTCAGAGAGTATCAAGAGTGGCTGGAAAAGAGAAACCTTCAAAGATGGGTGGATGTCGAGTCTCACGGACAGAAAATCGACGGCAAGAACATGATGCACTCTAGAAGGCTGATGGATATGGCGAGAGAAATCGCATTAGGAAAAGGAATCAATGTTCGAAGAGAAAACGCGAAAGAGCTTATCGATATAAGAAGAGGAAAGGTCGATCTTCAGACTCTTATCGACCAAGTAGAAGCAGAAATCTCGGAAATCGACCATCTTTTCAAAATATCTGGCCTTCCTGATTCGGTAGATGAAAAATTTGTCGATGGATTGCTGATCAAAATCAGGAAAAATATATATAACATCCTATGAGTACAATGATATTGACAACGATGTTTATGTTAGGCTTTCTTTTCGCGAAGATGGTCGAATCCTTGAAGAGAAGGATAAGAAGCAGAAAGGCGCTGAAAGACTGCGCAAAGCAATTCTACGAAGTTATGAGAAACCTGAAGAAAAACAGGTCAGTCTTCATAAGCAGAGTAAACCAGACGGTAATGATAGACATGAAGCTGAAAGAACACGATACCGTAAACATAATATATCTGATGGACAAAAAATTGGTGTGCATATTCAAGCAAGAAAAATGCATCTACAGCTCGGATACCATAGGCAAAGAGATAGGCGAATCTATAATAGCCAAGATACATGAAAAGTATGGCAGAGAAATAAACGACGTGGTGCAAGTATTGGGAGTGACCATTTCCAGAGAAGAGCTGGCATCCAAGATGAAAGACTTCGAAAAGACATATCCAAAGATGGATCTTGAAAAGATTCAGAAAAAAGAAGATTCGGACATAGATAAGATAATAGTAGAAAACGAAAGAAGACTAGACCTCGACGAGATTTTAGATAAAATAAACATAGTCGGCATGGATAGGCTGACAACGGAAGAACTGGATTTTTTAAAAGAACAAGGTAAAAAATAAAAAAGATGGAAAGAATCGCAATGCACAGCTACAACTATTTGATGAACAGTTGCTTTGAAAGAATAAAAGAAGGAAAATGCTATGACATGGAATTCAAGCCATATACCATATGCTTTATCGAAAAGCTGATATTCTATTTCGAAGAAAGAGAAGAGTATGAAAAATGCAAAGTGCTTCTCGACTTTTCAAAAGAAAGGTTCGACCACGAAAGAAACTATGCGATGGTATAGCAAAAAATAATCCATAAAATGGAAATAAGACAGACATCGATTTTAGAAGAATATAGCGATTCAAAAGAGGAATGCACATTCGAGTACGAAATATCGGAAATAGAACAGTATTTCATCGACGAATGCGATAGGCTAGCCGAAGAAACCGGCGAGACACATTTTCTTTTCGATACAAAGCTATCTAACTTCATAAAGAAGAAGAAAAGCATAAACAAAGAAGAACTATGTCTTCTCGAAGAAGAAGCATATCATATAGGAACCGAAATAGATTTTGGTGCGATGCCGTCTAGGTTCTCGTACTACGACACAGAGACGAAGCTAAAGGACAGATATGAAAAGTATGCTTTCGCGACTCGATTTATAGAGTCTTTGCATTTCGTGCCGTCAGAGTTCAATCTCGGACAAGAGATGGAACAATCATATATTCTAGAGCTGAGAGAAGGAGAAGATATGGAAAAGTTTATTATAAGACTACAACCTAATCTTTTTGTTAAAATTATACATATAATAGACGATTTTAATACAATATACAACGGTTTCTTCTCAAAAAGAAAGATGTTTGAATCAATTGACAAACATTCTGGAAATCTATCGAAGATTCTAATCAGAGATTCCAAGATAAAAAACATATTATCATGAAAAAAGAGAGCTTTGAGGCTCTCTTTTCTTTATTTAAGCAATGCGTAAAACTCTTTGAAGTGCTTGATGCGATCCGCCAAGCCTATATTTCCCCCATTTACTCTCTTTGTTACTTTAGCTACGACATCGTCGGTAAATCCCAAGTCGCATATAGACCATAGCTTGTTCGAGTTGAAGAAGTATGCCGCAGAAGCAAGCGGATATTTGGTAGCCACCAAATCAGGGTTCGCAACGCAATCCTCTCCGATGAATTTAGTGAATCCTTGATAGTTTGATTTACCAGTCAATTGTAAAAAACCTCTTCCTCTGAATTTGAATCCTTCTTTAGAAGACTCGTCGCCGTTGCCCATTCTGTTTGCATAGACTTTAGAAGCTATCTTTTCAGGGTTTCTCGAATATGCAGTAGTGTCGCCAGGAAAATACTTTCCAAATATCTTCTTCAATCCGTCAGCAGAATAGTTCAGGTTTTCAGTGACTGCCTTGAATCCGGCAGACTCATGTCCGCATTGTGCCAAGAAATGAGCAAGCCTCAAAGGACTGTTTATGTCGAAAGCGTTGCATGTAGAAGGTATTTGCTGGAATACAGAATCAGGAATGTGTCCTTTTATCCTATTTATGAAAGATAGCGGCGCTGATGATTCAACTTTTGATGCATTGAGCTTTGTCCAGCTAGCGTCTCCAATGATGCCATCTGCCTGTAATCCATTTTTAGACTGCCATTCTTTTACAGCTTTCTCTGTTCCAGGTCCAAAAGATCCATCTGCTAACAGTCCTAACTTTTCTTGAAGAGCTTTAACGTCTTCTCCTTTTGATCCTAATTTAAGTATCATATAAAATTTTATTTTTTATCTAATAAATTTAAGAAAGCCAAATTTATAGTATTAGTATATCATGATGTTACATGTTTTAGGCGTTTTTCCAGATGAAATAATTTCCTTTTCCGATACTTTCACCTTCTTTGTAATATTCGGAATCAAGCAATCCTCCAATCAATTTAAATAGAAATTCTTCGGTGAAAAACTCGTCTAGCTTTTTAACAAAAGCTTCTTTTCCTACTAAATCAGAAAGCTTCATAGATATATCGTCTGTTAAAACAACATCTTTCTTACAAAGCTCATCATATAGATGATCTATTATATTTGATTCTATTATATCAATATCTTCTTTTGAATAAATGAAAACTTCCTCTTCTTCCTCTATTTTAAAGCAATGCTTGTCTGTATCCACCAAATCTATCGATCCTAAGTTAGTATCAAAAACATCAGCCAACACTTTCTCCATGTTTAGATCCGCTTTTTCGATTCCTTTATATAGACACTGCTTCATAGAAGCAATCTTGAACTCGTCAGATTCGAAGAATTTGAAATTCTCGAAAGTAAGCACTCCGTCAGATTCCATATTGACTCTGTCTTCAATCACGTCAGAAAGGACTCTGTCGATTCCAGTTATCTCGTTCAATTTGTTTCTTATAAGGAACTTCTTGAATCTATCGCTTCCAGGTTGAAGGTATCTTTTTAGATTCGAAGGCCTGATCTTTCCTTTTGACATGTATTCGTCTACCAACTCGTTTACAATCTGATAGTATTTGTTCGCGTCTTCTCTGCTTTTTATTGACATTTTTTAGATTATTTTTCTGTATATGTATATATTAAAAAAATTTTCGCCTTTTTATAAACAAAGCCTTTATAAAAACATATATAAGTATATAACAAAAAAAAACAAAAAGAAAAACTATGAAAAAAGCATTATTTTTAGCAATCACATGTGTAGTATTAGCATCTTGCGGTGGAAAAGCAACTGAAGCAGCAGCAGAAACTCCAGCAGAGGCAGTAGTAGCTGACACTGCAGCAGTAGCTGTAGATACAGCAAAAACAGCTGTAGCTGACACAACAGCAGCAAAAGCTTCAGTAGAAGTAAAAGCTGAAGAAGCTAAGTAATCTTCTAAGAAGTAAAAACTTAAATTTTTTAAACAAAAGCGAGGCATTTTATGCCTCGCTTTTTATTTTGCGCTATGCGAATTTAATATATACATAAGAATTAATATATACTTTATGAACCTAGCGCAAACAAAAGCATACTACAACACCAAGCCTGTCGAATTCGTGGTCAAAGAGCACTACAGCCTTATCGAAGACAACGAGTTCATACCTAGGTTCTCGCTGAAGAACGTAAAGGACATCGCCAACATACCTATCAACTCGCCTATCAAGTATAACGAGCAGACTATGATAAAAGCGATAAAGTATGGAATGATATTCCTTCTTAACTACAAAGGCGAAGAAGATACGCACTTTGCCGGCCATGAGCGAGTTATATACCCAATGGTGATTGGAAGGTCTTCAAAAGGAAAAACCTTGCTTAGAGGATGGCATCTGAATGGATGGTCGGTTTCTCAAAAAAGGCACATAAACAAGATTTGGAGGCTTTTTAGGAC
>Ga0208133_1000845_pt1 | contig 11372 bp, 11 predicted proteins | sample ColrivemetaGS535_FD_187595 | JGI IMG/M metagenome (GOLD analysis project Ga0208133, IMG submission 187595) | Estuarine microbial communities from the Columbia River estuary, USA - metaG S.535 (SPAdes) (version 2) | ecosystem: Environmental > Aquatic > Marine > Intertidal zone > Estuary | place... | reverse complement strand
GTATGTGTCTGTATTGGGTCAGGAGGTGGATTTATACCTCGTCTTATGACACAATCAAGATACGATTTATGGGAACAAAAAATATTTGAAGGAAACAAAGCAAATGAATGGGGTGACACCGGAACTACAATCATAGTTGATGCTGCAAATGGTGTTGGTGGGTTTACCGATTGGACAGAAGAAAATTCTTTTTTAAGATTTAATTTTCAACCTCAAATAATTTTAGAAACATCTGAAAGAGCATTTTATGATTACTTTGTAAGGCAAGATATTAAAATAGATTACTTACACATTGACGGAGACCATTCATACGAAGGAGTTAAAAAAGATTTTGAATTATATTCTTCAATTATGTCTGAAAATGGAATTATTACTATTCACGACATAGACCAAAACTATCATGACACATTTGTTGTAACCGAAAATGCAAAAGAAGATTTTGTTCCGTTTGATGGCCCGGCTAAATATATTAAAGAATTAGAAGAAAATCAGAAATGGAATTTGGTAAACTTAAAAAATTTTCGTATGTTTGATAAAAAAGTTACCAGTACAGGTTTAACACTGTTAACAAGGAAAGATTAAAAAAAAGAATGAATAAAATAAGATTAGTTACAGTAACAGGTTCACGAACGGATACATTGTGGCATATGTTGAATCATTATAAAGATTTGGTAGACGAAATGTATGTTGTAGTTTATGAATGGGAAGGTAAAAATATTTATAATGAAGTATCTAAAATTGTAAAAGAATTTGATAAAGCAAAAATTATAAAAAGAGTAACAAAAGAAAAATTTAATTGGGAATATGTTACTGAATTATATAATGAAACAAAAATGTTATTTCCTAACGATTGGTGGGTAGTTTCTGATGACGATGAATTTCACATTTACTCCAAACCCCTAAATCAAATTATATCAGCTTGTGAAAGAAATGGATGGGAATTGGTAAGAGGTGGGTTTATAGATAGAATAGGACAAACCGGCGATTTTCCAAAGATAAATAAAAATGAAAATATATTTGAACAATTTCCAGTTGCAGGATTTTTTAGATATCCAATGAGCGGTGCATGTCCTAATAAAGTATGTATAATGAAAGGGTATATTGAAATAACACCTGGACAACATTATGCAAAAATAGATGACCAAACTACATGGAGATGGCAAGGTTGGAATCATCCTTTGATTGCACCTGTTGACGATTATAATGTTCAAGTTCATCATTTCAAATGGGATTCAACTTGTATAGAAAGAATTAAACAAGTTGCAGACATAAAAAAAGATTATTCATTCTCAACTGAATATTTGAAAATGTATCAATCTTTAAGAAGTAGTAATTTTGAAATAGATGTTACAAATAAAGAATATATGTTTGAGTATATTGGAAATGGTGAATATAAACAATGGAATAAATTATTCAAAAAAATAATATCAATATAATTTGGTATTATCAAAAAAATAGATTAGATTTATAAAAATAAATAAATTATGGCAGAAGATAAAAACGAAGAACAATTACTTTTAGAAACAAGAAAAGTAAAAGCATTAGAAAAAATAGCTAACTCATTAGACGCACTTACCATATGGTTTGAAGATATTGACAAAGATGAATGGAGTAATCGTATTCAATATTATTTATCAGAGTGGCATATTCAATCCAAAGATTCTAAAGTAAATGACCAATAAAATTGGCATAATTGTCCCTTATAGAGACAGGTTTGAACAATTAATATTATTTAAACATTACATAACGGAGTATTTAGAAACAACGGATATTGATTATGAAATAATAATTGTTAATCAAGATGATGCAAATCTATTCAATAGAGGAATGTTATTAAACATAGGAGTTTCTTATGCTAAAAAATTGGGATGTAATTATGTTGTCTTACATGATATAGATATGTTACCTGTAAATGTTGATTATTCGTATTCGAAAATTCCATTACATTTAGCAACAAATTTTATTACAAAAAAAGGAGAAAAATGTAGAGAAACATTTGACCAATATTTTGGCGGCGTAACTATGTTTACAATAAAAGACTTTGAAAAAATAAATGGATTTTCAAATAAATACTGGGGTTGGGGATATGAAGATGATGATTTATTATTAAGATGTGAACACCACCATTTACCATTAGAAAATAAAAAAATTCCAAATTTAGGTAGAAGTGGCACTTCATTAAAATTTAATGGAATAGATGCATATGTAAAATGTAAAAATATTATAAATTTTAATAAGCATGCGTCATTTTTTATTTCATTTTATCCTGATAAATTAAATTGTAGTCATAAAACGGAAAAAGATGACTTTACAGTTTTTAGTATTCCTGGATACAATTTTGCAGTTAGTTATACATCATTTTCAAGATATAATTTTTGTACATTTGATAATAATTTAAATGTGTTATATGTTAATAGTAATATACGGCCAGCATATAGAACTAATATAGTAATTGTATTGGATAAAATTGATAATATTATAAAAGTTTATCAGGATGGAAATTACATTGGTAGAACTTCTTATTTTAAAAAATTATATAATTACAAAAAAGAACCACATTTTTATTTAGGAGTTGGAAATCCAAACAGAGATACTGAACCAAATTATTTTAAAGGACACATTGATACATTTGCATATTATAATTGTATGTTATCGGAAAAACAAATTAAACAAATATCATTAAATAATGAAGATTTAAGAAATTACGATTCAAGTTCAGATTTAAAATTGTATTATGATGCAAATCAAATTGAATTTTATAAATTAATAGATTTATGTGGTAAAGGTAATGATGGTGAAATAGTAGCTTGTGAAATTGTTGAATCGGATTTTTTACCACATACGGAAATATCAGTACCATATAGAAGAAATTGTACTTTTAAAACATTGCCACATGAAGAAAACGGATTTGAAAATAATAAATGGAAATATGAAGCCACTAGGTGGAATCAATTAAGATTTGTAAATGAAGTTAGTAATCACCCATCATTATTATATAAAGATGGTTTAGATTCTTTACAATTTACAGAATATGGAAAAATGAATGAGAATAATATAACACATATAAATGTAGGAATATAATGAAATTAGGAGTATGCGTACCATATAGAAATAGAGAAGAACATATGAATCAATTTGTTCCTCATGTTACAAAGTTTTTAGAAGAAAGAGGAATTGAACATACAATCTATCTTGCACATCAATGTGATGATAAACTTTTTAATAGAGGTTTAATGAAAAACATTGCAGCAAAACATGCATTTGATGATGGGTGTGATTATATAGTTTGGCATGATATTGATATGGTGCCAGAAGATGAAAGTTGTGATTATTCATTTCCAAAAGACAACCCACAACACATTGCAGTTCGTATTTCACAATCCGATTATCAATTAAAGTATGAAGAATACTTTGGAGGTGCAGTTTTGTTTTCAAAAGAACAAGTAGAAAAAACAAACGGATATTCAAATGGTTATTGGGATTGGGGAATGGAAGATGATGACCTATTTTGGAGATGTGTAATGGAAGGATATGTAGACAAAACAAAACTAGATTATAACAAAGAAAAGTATGTTGGATATTTTAATGGTATAGACTCCAAAATTGAATTTAGACCTTCAAGAGAACAAAGAGATTGTCTTTCAAAATCTCACACAGTATGTGTATTAGTAAAAGCTGAACAACAAATTGAAAAAATTGCTATATGGTTAATAGGAGATGAAGATAGACAATTTATAGAATATCCAATTTTTAGAAAACCAGGATACGATTGGGGATTATCATTTAATAATAGTAGAGCATACACAATGCAACTATGGGATAGAATGAAAGGACACTTATATCAATGGATTAAACGATATGAAAACCAATGGTGTTTTATAACAATGGCCGTTGATGCTGAAAATCAAAATATCCATTTTTATTTAAACGGAAAAGAAAGTGATGCAAGATTAGGAACAGGCACACAATCACCATTACATTACAACGAACCATTAAAAAAATATGGAATGGAGCCGTTTTATATTGGATACTCAAAATCACCCGTAGAAACATTTTTTAAAGGAGGAATTGCTAGCATACAAATGTGGGATAGATGTTTAACATCAGATGAGGTAAAAAATCTACATAAAGAAATGCCTGAAGATAATTTGGTATTAGATATATTCACTATGAATTTAGAATTCGGTGAAATGGAAAATATTGAATTAACAAAAGAAAAAATAGAAATACCACATACAATATTACCATATAGAAGAAATGGTAAATTCTTATGTTTACCACACCAAACAGAAGGATTAATTAAAGTAGGCGGAATAGATAAGTGGGCAAAAGGAAAAACCACCGCTGATAATGAAAGACGATATATTCTACAAATGCAACAAGGTAAATTAGATTATAAAAACGATGGTATTAATAATATGAACTATAATTATATTAATACGGATATAATATTTGATAAACATAAATTAATAAATGTAACATGCTAAACGAAGTTTTTGAAAAGACTAGGAATAAATTAAATGATGTGGGATGTGGGATGTGTTTAGCTAAATGGACACAAGTTACAATGCATTTGCATAATGGTACCAATCATTCATGTCATCATCCATCTCCACATAAAATCCCATTAGAAGAAATTATGAATGACCCAAAGGCATTACACAATACTAATTTTAAAAAGAAAGTTCGTAAAGAAATGTTGGAGGGTGGCAAACCAAAAGAATGTGACTATTGTTGGAATATAGAGAAGGCATCTAACGCTTTTTCAGATAGAACATACAAATCATCGGAACCCTGGTCAGCTCCACATTTTGAGGATATATTAAAGACTGGTTGGCAGAATAATTTTAATCCAAAATATGTAGAGGTTTCTTTTTCAAATACTTGTAATTTCAAATGTTCTTATTGTGGGCCACAATATTCATCAAAATGGGTTGAAGAGATAAATCAATTCGGCCCGTATAAAACGAGTACAAATTTTAATGATATTGCATTATTTAAAAAAGAAGGTACGATGCCGTATTTAGCATCCGACCATAATCCGTATGTAGACGCATTTTGGAAATGGTGGCCAGAAATGTATCAAGATTTGCACACATTCAGAATCACCGGTGGTGAACCTCTTTTATCAAAAGATACATTTAAGTTATTAGATTATATAATTGAAACACCCAATCCAAATAAAAAATTAAGTTTATGTATTAATAGTAATCTTGGAATTCCACAAAAATTATTTGATGAATTTGTATCAAAAGTTGAAAAAATAATTGATAACGAATTAGTACATGAATTTATTATATTTACTTCCTGTGATACTTGGGGTGAGCAAGCTAATTATATAAGAAATGGCCTAGATTACAATTTATTTAAAGAAAGAGTTGATTTTTTATTGGATAAGTTTAAACCATTGACAATTGATATAATGTCAACATATAATGCACTATCTGTTCCAAATTACCATAAACTAATAGAAGATGTTATTGTTTTAAAAGAAAGACATCACAATCCATATAGATATTGGGGTTCATCTTTATTATTGGATTCATCGTATTTAAGATGGCCAAATCATCAAGCGGTTAAAATATTAGAAAATCATTGGGTAGATGTTATTGATAAACAAGCAAAGTTAGTAGATTTCTATGAACAAACTAGAACTGGAATAGATGGATTTGGATTCACCGATATTGAAATAAATAAAATTAAAAGAATTAAAGATTGGTTTATAACGGAAAATAATGATGAAAATTTAAAACAAAATCGTAGAGATTTTTATAAATTTATTAAAGAACACGATAAAAGAAGGGGAACTGATTTTAATAAAACATTTCCAGAATTCGAAGAATTTTTACAAAAATGTAGAGTAGCATGATAATTAACAATAAAAAAGCATATTTCGTTAAAAACGAAACGAGGAATAACACAAATACTAAAAAATATAATTTATTAAATAATAATTTTATATTTGAAGCTTCATTTAAATTTAATCCAATTGAAGAATCTACTCAAAATGAATTTTGCGTTGTTGGTAGAACCGGTTATAATATGGGCATATTCACTCAATCAACCGATGCTATAAAATGGTGTTGGTGGGAAGTTGATTCCGATGGTAATCACACATACCATGATATTTTTGTGCACCCAATCAATAATCAGGAAAAAAACAAAATAAAAGTAATTAAATCAAACAACAAATTTACACTATATTTTAATGATGAGTTTCATTCAGAAAAAGAAATCATCAATAAATTGTATGATTATTCAGAACAAACTATTTTTATAGGAGTAGCAAATCCATATTCAAATTATGAAAATATGTATTGGTTCAATGGTGAAATATATGAAGTAAAAATATATCATACCGATATTGAAACGAATGATAATCTATATCTATGGTACGATTTTGAAAACAATTCTAAATTTAAAACATTTGATAAATCTGGAAATGGTAATCATGGACAATTATACGAAACCAAAGAATTTATATATCAAAAGAATTTAGAATTTAATGAATTTGCAAGACCTGCTAAAATAATATAAAATAAAAAAATATGTCAAACGAACTAAGAGAGTGGCGCGAGAAAAATTTAAATAAAATTAGTTGTAGTTTTTGTGCAGCAAAATGGTATAATGCAAGTTTACATTTGGGACATGGGTATACTAATTCATGTCATCTACCATTACCACATCCAATTGATTTAGAAGAAATAAAAATAAATCCATCAGCATTACACAATACTAAGCATAAAAAAGAAATGCGTAGAATGATGTTAACGGGCATCAAACCAGCTGAGTGTTCTTATTGTTGGAAGATTGAAGATATTGGGAGAGGAAACATTTCCGACCGTGTATATAAGAGCCAAATATATACTGAACAAGAAATAGCAGATTTGCAAAATATTCCATGGGATACAGATATTCCATTAAAGACTGTTGAAATTAGTTTTGATAGAACTTGTAATTTTGCTTGTTCGTATTGTAACGCCGGATATTCAACTACTTGGGGAAAAGAAATTGAAAAGTTTGGTGCATATCAAAACTTTAAAACAGGTGGAGCTGGTGCATATCAATCTGCAGGGTCTTGGTCTGAACAATTTGGTAAGCACAATGAAAATAACCCATATGTAACAGCATTTTTAGAATGGTGGCCGGAACTATCAAAAACATTACAAGAAGTAAGAGTTACGGGTGGAGAACCATCACAAAGTCATAATTTTTGGGATTTTATTGAAACTATGAAACAATATCCTTCTAAAAATTTAAGGATGGCAGTAAATTCTAATTTAGGAGTTAATGAAAAATCTTTACAAAGATTAATAGATATAACCTATGATTTAGATATTAAACAATTTGATTTATATACTTCAAATGAATCGTTTGGTAAACATGCTGAATATATTAGAGATGGATTGCATTATGATACTTGGAGAGCAAATTTAGTTAAATTTCTTGAAAAAGCCAATCCTGAAAAATTCAGAGCATTAACAATAATGATGACTATAAATAGTTTATCATTGTTTAGTATTGTTGAGTTTTTGGAAGATATAAAATTAATAAAAAAACAATACGGACATCATAGACCAAATGTTGATTTAAATTTTCTTAGATGGCCATCATTTATGTCTCCATTGGTATTACCAGATGAAATAAAAATAAAGCTTCGAGCTAAGATACAAAATTGGTATAATGAAAATAAAGATAGTAATTTATTTAATGATGGAGAAAAGGCTCAATTTGAAAGATTAATTGATTATATAGAAGTAGTAAAACGAGGACATAATACTACGGAATTAGATATGGATTTACAATTTCACGATTTTAAAAGCTTCTATACTCAATACGATGTTCGTAGAAATAAAAGTTTTGTAGAAACATTTCCTGAATTAGCTGATTGGTATAATTCTATTGAAATAGACCATACTATAAAACCAGTTAGACTACATGATGGAAAATTAGGAAATTGGGAAGTTGGTGAATACGTTTCAGATAATAAAACTATTATATAGATAAAATTAATACAATTCTGGATATTCAATTAAACAATGTATTCCTACATTATCCATAGTGTATTTGTAACCTAACTCTATATCTTGCCAAGATTTTAAATCGTGAAATTCTATGTTTTTACATAGAGATTTAAACTCTTGCAAATAGTTTCCTTTATGCTGATGGCCTGGGTCTAATGGTGTATCCGAACCTTTTCCAATTCTGATAATCATATGTGGATTCCATTCACCTTTGCTCATTCCAACGATTTTATCAACATGATTTACTAATTGATTTGTTGCACATATTAAAAAATCCCAACGAGGATAAAACGTAATAACAAACTTACCTGCCATAGCCATTCCCAAAGACATTCCCATTTGAGATTCTTCCATAACAGGTACTTCAATTAATTTTTCGGTTGGCACATCCTTAACTGTATTACTCATTGGATTCCCATGCCATAATAGTTGCTGTCCTATAAAAATAGTATTATCTATTTTACTCAATTCATTCATTGCATTGGTAAGTGTATCTTTGTATGAGGGTTGGTTCATATCTTTATTTTTAAATTTGTATCATATAATCTAGCGGCAAGAAATGGATGTTTTAAATTTTGAATACCTTCGATACTATCATCCATCATCCATTTTTTAACAAAATCAGTTTCATCTGCATATTGTTGATAGTAATCAATTAAACTAATATCTTCATTTTTATAAATTTTTTTAACCAATAATCCAAATACTGATTGGTCGTGTCTATGCTCTATAAATCCTTCGTAATTTTTATTATATGATGGATGGTCATTCACCGCATGATTTATAGAACATACGGATTCATATTCTTGTAAAAATTTAATACTTAATTCATTTTTTTTATAAATTACCAATCCAGATGCAATTTGAGGTGAATCTGTATAGTATGCCGAATCACAATTTAATAATTTAAATAAATCACGTTTAGTCCAGTGCTTTTCAGTTGATGAGAAACAGTTTAATGCTAAAAATCCTGCATTTTTATTTACAATATCTATATATTCATCAAATATATTTTTTGCATATTTGTTAATATAAAAGCCAGCATCTAAATACAATAAAAAATCACCATCATCTATTTGATTCATAACCAATGATTGTACTACGGGTTTCCACCACCAATAACCGGCTCCTCTACCTTCAAAACTTTTATTATAATTTAGAAGTTGATTTGGTTCATATGTAAATACCGTATCAAACCAACCGGAATCCATTGCTTCATTTACCAATCTTTCTCTGGAATATTTAAACGCATTATCGCATCCAAATGTTACAAAATGTACTTTATTCATTTTATATAAATTTTTGTTTATATAATTTTTTATTTTTTTCCATTTTTTTAATAACGGCATCTGCTATTACTTTATTGCATTCCAACGATGGATGACCATCTTCGGGTGTAATTGTGAATTCATTATAATCATGACTTATTTCCAAATGTCTATGTGCTAACATTAAATCATTAATTGATTTATATGGCGTTTCGTTGTATTCAAATGTTACCAATCTATTTTTCATCCATTCATCATTTTCTGTTAATTCGGAATATTCATTTTCCCAATGTAATAATAAAGTTTTAATTCCAAGACTTTCGTAATATTGTAAAGTATTTTTAATTTCTTTAAACATTGTAATTGCCAAATCTTTCAATACATCATCTAATTCTAAATTATTTTTAGAAAGATATTCATAAAATTTATCATAAGATTCTGGCAAATGTATTCTGTATTCATATTCATTTCCTTCAAAATTATAATAATATGTATTTCTACAAAGTTGTGAAGTTTGAAATACTATATACTCAATTTCATTGAAATTAAATTTATCATTTACCAAATAATGTGAAAATTGGTCATTAGGTACTAATCCAAATACTTTTTTTAAAAAATTAAAAGAATCCATATCCCTACCACCATTATTTTCAGAAACTATTTCAAATGTTTTAAAATGATTTGCAACTAATCTTGGAAATCTAACGGATGCCATATATCTACGATGTGCTGAATTTACCAATGATTGGTCGTATTTATACATTCCTGGTTCTTTTAAAGTTGGTAAATTTGAATAGTAATATAATCCCTGTCCCCAAGTAAAAGAACAACCTGTGAATACTATACCTTTAGCTACATCATTTTTTATAAGTTTCATATTAATATTTTAAATAGTTAATTAAATTATCGGCAATTACCTGATGGCATTTTAATGAAGGATGTCCATCATCCGGTGGTATTTCAAAATTTTCATAATCCAAACTAATTACTAATTCATTATTTGGCGAATGTGATTTTATAGATTTTTCATATTGCATCATATCATATATACTATCATATGTTATATCTTTATAAGTAATTCTCATAAATCTTTCATTCAGCCATTCATCATTTTTAATATATTCTACATTTTCTTCCGGCCATGTAAATATTATTGTTTTTATATTATGAGATTCTATTTCTTGTAAAAAATTTTTAACAATATCAATGTTATTTTTTTTATGAAATTTTTCCCATTCTGATAATGTTAAATTTTCTCTAACTAACCATTTGGAAAAAACATCGGAATATGGTGGTAAATACACTTCCGCACAAGCAACGTTATATTTTTTTCCATCATATTCAAACTCAAAAAAATTCCTATGCCATTGGGTACATTGAAATACTAAATGCGAAACATCAGAATAATTAATTGGTTCTTTTGAATCATATTTTCCATTTATATTGTTAAAAAAATCACGCCAAAACCCTATTATGGATTGATTTGAACCACCATTCTTATGATGTACCAATTCAAACGTTTTAAAATGATTTGCAACTAATCTTGGAAATCTAAACGATTCCATATATTTAATATGAGATAAATTCATTTTTTTCCTATCAAACGATTGTCCATTTTGTTCTATTATTGTAGATAAATTTGAATAATACCATAACCCACTACCCCAAGTAAAAGAACAACCTGCAAATACTATGCCTTTTGTTACATCATTTTTTATAAGTTTCATATTAATCGTTTTGTATTTGCTAAATTTAGTAAAAAGTTCATATCTAAATTTAATGAAGTAATTCCATATTCTATTGATTTTCTATTATTTTCTATAAATCTTTCTTTATTATTTTTATAAAATTGTATAAAAAACTCTTTATTATCATTTATTCTTTTAATTTCATTTGCAAAAGCAAATATTCTATCTCTGTTATTTTCTATATTATCATATGAATGGTCTATTATATCATCAAAAAAATCAAAATTGTATCTTTTTTGTATTTCTTTAATATGACCATACGATGCTAATATCAATGGAAACTGCATTGCATAAAATGCTTTAAATGATTTTTCTGATATATGAATTACATC
>Ga0208133_1000838_pt1 | contig 11411 bp, 8 predicted proteins | sample ColrivemetaGS535_FD_187595 | JGI IMG/M metagenome (GOLD analysis project Ga0208133, IMG submission 187595) | Estuarine microbial communities from the Columbia River estuary, USA - metaG S.535 (SPAdes) (version 2) | ecosystem: Environmental > Aquatic > Marine > Intertidal zone > Estuary | place... | reverse complement strand
GTTCTCAACGATTGAGATGGCTTCTATACCACCAAAATCGCTGTCCTCATCTATAAATAATTCGTATGTCTCTAAGTTTTCCATAGTATTATAACGTGTTTAATTGTTACTATTCTTAATCTCCTAAGGCTGCTGTAGTTTGTATTACAGTATCTAGTTGTTGTTGTGATGTCATCTGAGATGAAACTACATAAGCCTGAACTGGTTGCTGAAATTGAGAACCAACTCCTTGTGCTAATTGATTAACTCCAGTAGAGCCAACTAAGTTAAAATCGAAGTTTCTAGATGGAGCAGAACCACCTCCGCCTCCGCCTCCGCCACCTCCAGAACCACCCATAGAGGATTGTCCGATTGCAGCAGCAGCAATAGCAGCTATAGATATACCAGCACCAATCTTATTCTTCGTAACCCTAGCAGCACCACTAGCTTGTATTCCAGCAGCAGAAGCAAGAGAAGCTTTACCAGCAGCGACTAAAGCAGCACCTTGAGGATTACCACCAGCTAACATAACAGCACCCTTTGTAGATGCAGCAATACCTGTAGCTGTAGCTTCTTGAGAAGACTCGTTAGTTGCAGCCATTATACTTGCGTTAGCAGATTGTGTCTTAACTACTATACTCGCAATAGCAGCTCCCTTCTCTAATATTAAGGCAGCAGTAGCTAATGCTTCATTGTCACCAGCTAATCCTTTTAATATACTACCTGTACCAGCTACCCAAGATATGTACTCTAAGTTTATGTTTCTCTTAGCATCAATCTTATCTCTTTCTAACTGTAGCTCAAATTGCATTTGCTCCATGTGAAATTCGTTTCTATCAGCCTGTACTAATTGTTCAGCTTCTAAAAGCGTATAACCTTCGTTCTGTAGGTTTACCAGCTTCTGCTCTAAGTCAGCCTCAAAGTTTTCTTGTTCAGCTTCTCTACGTGCTAATGCAGCCTCTTGTTGTCTCTCTATGTCTTCAGCACCTACTAATGATTGAGGTTTGTTTAACATACCAGCATCAGTTCCATCAGTAAAAGCTCTAAGCATAGCTTCGTTGTCTGTAGCCATCTGAAGTCTATTGTTCATCATGTCCTCATTGAACTTACGCATAAGCTCTAATTGGAATACCTGTCTTTGAGTAGTATGAAGCAATGTTTTAGCTGTAAGAGCTTCCTGATACTCTTCTTCAGCCTGTAATTCCATTTGCCTAAGCGTCGCCTTTGCAGCAGCAGCTTGCGTATCTGTTACCTTACCAGCTAAGAAGTCTTTTAGCCTCTCTCTTTGCTTAGCTATAAAGTTATCTCTTCTTCTTACTAGATCATCTTTCTCGTACTTTTGTTTTAAGTTAAGCTTTTCTCTTTCGTTCTCTTCAGCCATTATAGCTTCTTGTCTGTAGAACTTAAGTATCATAGCAGATAAGTCAAGTAACTGGTCGTTAAATCTCTTATTACCTGATCCACTTCCGCTTTTTCTTTCTTTACCAAATAAATGCTCTAGTAAAATACCAGATCCGTCACCTTGTTTAGCTTTAAGCATTTCGAATAGCTTAGAGTATACCTTCTCCATATCACCTAACCCATTAGCAAATTGCTTAGATGCATTAGTACCTACCTTAAGTCCAGACGCTATATCTAAAAGACCATTACCAAAACCTTTAAAAGAGTCGCCCATCCCTTCTGGACCCTTCACAGCAGCCTTTACGAAGTCTTGCATAACCTCTTCAGTCTCCTTAAGTATAGCCTTAGCGAAAGCAACCTCTTTCATTCTATTTATCATACCTGTTATAGCAACAGTAAACGCATCTAAATTAACTTTACCTTGATCTATAAAGCCATTTAATTCGTCAAACTCAGTAGCAGCCTTCCTTAAGGCTAGTATCTTATCCTCTGTAGCGATAGTACTATCATGCATAGCCTCTCTAAGTAAGTGTAATTTAGCTACGTTAGTTGTTATACCTTCTGCTTGTAATTCCTTCAAGTCTTTATTAAGCTTGTTACTACTATTAGCAAAAGCCTCTATAATTGCTATAGCTGTTTGAAATGCTAGTAATATACCTAATGGACCCATTAAGACACCTCCCATTGCCTTTAAAGCTCCTCCTAACCCTCCAGCCTTCTTAGCTGATAAAGCGAACATAGAAGCTAGCTGAGACAGGTTATTCGCCATACCTCTAATACCGTAAGGTGCATCAGATATAGTTCGACCAAGTTCTAATACAGAAGCTGTAGCTGAACCAGAAGCAGCGGTAGTACCACTAATAGCAGTACCTAGCTTTTGATATGAATTAGCTGTAGCTGATATACTTCCACTAGAAGTTAATTTACTTACCGTAGTGTTAAGTTGCTTAGCAGCTTGTTCGGCTTGTTTAGCTGTAAGGGTGATTTTCTCAAACCCTTTTTCCATAGTTTTTAAGCTGATTTGCCCAGTCTTAGAATCTACTTGAATCTTTATTTGTACTGTTTGCTCTGCCATTATCTTCTTTTAAATGCGTTCTTAAATTCACTCCAGTTTTGTGGAGTCTTATACTTGCCTTTAGCTATATTAATATCCTCATCTCCGACATAAAACTTATCGGAGTTGAGTATATCTATTAATTGTTTTAATCCTTCCATATTAAACTGTTATTTCTATTATGTTACTGTAAGCTGACTCTTTAGAGTAACTATTGTCGTAATTAGTTACTTTAGTTATAGCTATCTCATTTAATCCAGATGTTAATTGAGAATCAGTGACTATTACTGTCTGACTACTAAATTCCCTTAAAAACACTCCGTTAGAATAGAGTCTATAACTAGTAGCGTCATTTGAGCTATCGTCTTCAATAGTTATTTGAGAAGTCCACCCTAAAGTAGGCACGTTAGTTCTCCAGTCTGTTGAAATAGATACTGGTGCTACAAATAACTGAGAGTATGCTATATCATTCATAAGCTCTAACTTAGCTTTACCTGTTGTTATGTTTAATTTCAGAGAGTTTATTCTAAACTGCTTTCTGTTGATTATAACGATATCCTCTAGTTTTAATTTCATTAAAATATTCACTGGTAAGTGAGTATCTATCGTGACTAGTCTAGACTGTATATTATATATAGATGTAAGGTAATTCTTATAGTATCTATTAAATAAACTGTTTTCATTTGTACCAGACCCTTCCCATACGTACCATTCGTCATATTCACTACCAAAGTTAAGTGAGCTAGAGTTTCCTCTAAGTGAATTAGAAGGTCTAATGTAATTTGAGAAGTTAGCATGATTAGATGTAATGACTGCTTTATTCTTGTCATATATACTTGTATCAAAGTCAAGCTCGAAAGTTTCACCCTCACCATCATATACAGCGTTAACATCCTCGTAAATAGGGTAGAATAATAAAGCCTTACCTAATACTGGGTTTTCATCTTTACTAGCCATCCACCCCCACTGAATAGGTAGGATAGTTGTTGAATCTGACTGATCTGTCATTCTTTCGTACATAACCTTCTCGAAGTTAGACTTTACTTTGTACTTACCTCCGTCAAAAGCTAATGGATTATCTAGGTTAGCCTCAAGATTATTCATGACCTCAGAGCCAAACACGTCACCAGTTCTTTCGCCTTGTTTTATAGAAGCCAAAGTCTTGTGGTCTGGGTATTCAAACTCTACTGTAGAGTACAACTTATTTCTGCTTATTACAGAGCTAGATGTATCTACATAAGGAGATATATCTACTTCTTTACCACTTAAATAGTATGCATCTAAGGTTCTAACTCTTATTTGCCCAGCAAACGGAGATATATCTGTTTCAGGTACAAAGTAAGCTGTTAAATTAAACATCTTAAATATAGAGGTAAGAAAATCTAATACCTTCATGTTAGGCATTTGAGATTGAAATGATACACCTCCGTCTATATCCACTAAAGTGCTTCCACCGCTAGAATACTCATAAGTAGGGTAACCAGATTCGTATGCCCAGCTATTGCTATCTACCGTAATACCATCAACTTGATAAACATCCGTAGAAACCCTTTGTATTTCTATATTATCTATAGTGTATTGTGTTATACCTGACTGAGTGCTAACTTTAAATCTAGGCTTAACGTATTGATACTCATAAAGTGGGTTGCTTCCGTTTTCAGTACCCCTCTTGAATATATGCCTAAGAGTATGTGTTCCTGTTCCAGTAAAGGAGAAGTCACTACTTCCATCAGAGCCGCTACTTGCATCTATCAGCTCTACTGTGTATTCACCTGAGCCTACTGGTGTTATATCGAAGCTTATCCTGTAAGAGTGAAACCTACCTGATTCACTAAAGCCAAATGCACGATGGGTATACATATCTAGGTAGTCGTTGTTCCATCCAGATGTGTTTTGACCCTGTCTTCCAAACCCTCTAAAATCTTCGTGAGTGTTCGTCTTAGTTAAATCACCAAGAGATACCGTGTCAGTAGTAGTCTCTAGTTGTTTAGATATTCCGCCACTTTCCTTGTGTAAAAACAAAGATAACTCGTTGTAAGCCTTTATATTTTCATTAAAGAAGTCATTACTGAATTTTAAACCATATTTTTCCTCTATAGCACGTATAACGTACTTAACCTTAACAGCTAGCTTTAAATCCTTATAATATATACCTCTAGTTGGTTGAGCTGAGTCGTACCTTACGTTTCTACTAGAAACTCTATCTTTAACTTGAGCTTCATCTAAAGCATCGTAGAAGTAATGTGAGTCACAACTAATGAATGGCACAAATACATCAGGAGTTGGGTCATTCTGACCGTTATCTGTGTTTGCTACAAGAGTATCTGTATCGTCAAAGTTCATACCATAAGTAAGAAGATTGAATATGTTAGTAGAGTTGTACTCTAGGTTTAGATTATCTAAAACAGTTCCAGTTAAATCAGATAACTTATCGTCACTAATTAAATCCTTCAACTTAACAGTGTTACCATAAAAAACTAAAGAGTAGCTATATGGTTGTCCGTTTTTAAGCGAGGAAGACAGTAATGTTAGTTGACCGTGCTTATAATCTGCTCCACCTACCTTTATTACAGCTTCGTGCTTAAGTCTATGGTCGAATCCGCTAACTACGTTCTCGTTGTAGAAGTGGTCGAACAGTTGATTATTGTTTGCAGATGCTGGTACAGTGAACTTCTGAGTGTACTCAGTGAATACTTTAGATATATCTCTTACATCCTTAATTTTATCAACTACGTTTAAATCTTCAAAGTCAAACATATCAACAGAATACTGTTCTGTAGAGTAAAAAGGCTCTATAATCTCTTTTATAGACAATGCCTCTATTTCTATTTGAGCAGTTGTTGTTTTATCTTGTATCTCTATCTTTAAATCACCTGTAGTGTTACCTGTGTTAAAATCTACCACTAGACTTCTACTTCCAGCCTGAAGGTCTGTATAGTATTGTAATCCACCATTGCCATCTGAAGTGTCAGAGATAACTAATGTGTTATTAGGCTTCCCTAGTGCTACTGAGGAAGCTGTAGTTGCTATATATTGACCTTCAACTGATGCTTTTTCTAGTTGAATATTAGAAATATACATACTAGGTGATCCAGAAGTAGTTGGAGCATCAAATGGACCTCCAAGATCAAATCTAGGTGAAAATAAAAACTCAAACTGACTTGTGTTATTAGCGTCTAATCCTATCGAAACTTTATACCATCCAGAATGCTGGTACTCGAATGTGGAAAACCTAACATTTATACTGTCCGACTGAGAGGACAGAGATCCATCTGAAAAATCCATAGTTGCGTAAAAGAAATCTCTAGACCCAGTATTCTTGTCATCACTTAATCTAAGAGCAGCGTAATTCGCTGAGTCTGCCTTTATATAAAATGTTAAAACATAATCAGTCAAGTCTTCATCTATAACTATACGCTGATATGCGTAAGCTGTACCCAGTGAAACAGTTCCAGACAATCTCGTTCCTTTGTTCACTCCAAAAAAGTCATTTACTTGGTTGTCATTAGCGCTAAGCCTAGCTCTAGTCCAAGCTGAGTTAGATATTTCTCTACTGTAAATTGCGTAATTAGATATCTGCTGTTCCGTTTGGTTTACGTACTGGTAAGAAGAATCTGTATCGCTTACGTTTTTAACGTATAAGCCTAAAGAGTCACCTTCTTCCATTTGAAACCCCCATATATAAAGGAACTGATATAAACTTATGTTTTTAATTCCAAAATCCTTATTAGTGGCTGAAGACGTGGGCGTGTATGTACATGAGATTCTATACCATCCGTTGTTAGCGTACTCTATATTTGAATTACTCATTCTAGAGCTATATGAGGTTACAGTATTACTTGTTAAGTTAAATACTACAGTATCTTGGTCAGCAAATAGAGATATCGTTGTAGCCGCACCTCTTTTTACATAAGTAGATATAGTTACAGGTTCTCCAGATGTAAAGTCTCTTGATTGAAGGATAAGGTTGCTTGAGTTTGAATTAAATATACTATCCGCAGTAGTCTCACCGTCTGGTGCTACGGTTGTGTTAGAGCCAATACTACATCTTACTTTAGTCCATATAGACTGATTAAATTCTTGACTTCTAAATGCTCTATTTACAACTAGCTTCTCTGTAGGGTAGTTTAATCCCTCTAACTCTAATTGATACCTTTTGTTAGGTAGTAATCCAGAGATAGTTTGACCTATACTAGCTTCACCACCTAATATGGTCGTAAGTCTAGCTTTACCATCAATAACAGCAGAATGATTCACTAAAGAATAGTCTGTATCATCTGAAATAAGAGGATTTGAAACAATATTCTCTCCTTTAGATGCTTTATTTAGCTTCTTTTTACCTAAAAATAATTGTACGTCTCTACGCATTTAGTTTATTGAGTTTATAGTATCAAAAGCAAAATCACACTTAATTGAATACTCTATTAATTTTTCGTTTATACTTGTCTTGAAGTTTATGTTACTGTCAGATATATTAACTGGCAATACATTCCCTTTGTATGTAATCCATGAGTCTTCAGATAGCATCATTTGCTTGAATACTTCGTTGTACTCCTCTGGGTAAAACCCTGAATTTAACTTTATAGTTTCCTTACCTGATTTATATAGATTCTTAGTTTGATGATCTTCTAATCTGTAACCGTTTGTTGGTAGTATTCCAGCACCATTAGTCAAACTCGTTGTGTTCCTTCTAAATGAATCATCCTTAGTCTTCATTGACACTGAACTAGTCTTAAAGAACCATATAGACTGTAATGCTCCGAATTTATTCATAAAAGTTAACTGAATTGGGTCGAACTTACACTCTTGTATATAACGAACTTTTATTACTTCTGTAGTGCCATCTATCATCTCTACATAAACTGTGTCTGCGTAAGTGTTACTTGTCTCTGAATAGAATCTGTCTATAGCTACTTCATTGTAACTTTCTTCCATAAATACGTCGTCTAAACGCTTCTTGTAGTCACCTTTGTAGTTACCTGACGCTGGGTAAGTAATTGCCAAAGTCGAATAGGAAATGTTGTTATCTATTATGTTTACTGCGACTGTCTCACCATCCTTCTCAAATACAACTCTACTAACTTTCTCTGAAGATATTGGCACTGCAAAACCAGAGTCTTCCCTCGCAACCATAGTTCTATTGCTTTGTAATATACCAGAATCAAATTGAGGGTTATATCCATCTTCAAAGTACCCATATCCATGATAACCTATAGCTAACTTAGGGGGTAGTGCAGTTACTACACCTTGTCTAATATAAAATGGAAGTATATCTATAAATGGTGACCAAGTAGCTCTGTTTCCTGACTGAGGTAGTGAGTTTGACGTAAAAGATCTAGCAAACTCAGATATATTAAAAGTCATCTTACTACTATTAGCTAAAACAGCAGATGACCTTACTACGTAGGTAGGTACTAGTGGTCTATCTGTAAACCTAGCTCCTTGATATATAAATAAATGTAGCTCTGCTGAGTCTATATTCTGTCCATCAGGTGCTTCTACGTCAAAATAATGAGGACTTCTAGTTAATACTTGACTTCCGTAGCTGAAAGTGTCTTCATCTACATCCGATACAACTACAGTTGTAGCACTAGACGATCCATAATAAGGAGCTGAAGCAGTTGTTATTGAGTTGTCTAAGAACGTTATATCTACAAATTCATTATAATTCTCTACAGCTATAGGACCTAATACTGATGTTGCTACGTTGTAAGCATTTATTACGGCTGCTAAGTTGGTAGCAGACTCAGTTGCACTTGAGCCTATAACAAAAGTGCCAGAGAAACCATCGTCAGACACCCTTCCTGTCACTGCAAAATTATTACTACCACCTATGATGTTTATTACATCATTTTTAACCATTGTGCTGTTAAACTGTATTGATACTTTTTTCATTCTATTTGTTTTTTATGTCTTTGTTTACGTCTTCTACTAGTAATTGTAATGTTCCTTTAAGTGCTTCTGTTATCTCTTTATCTATATTGTTCTCTAATGCTTGAAATGACCTAGCTATAACTTTACTACCTTCGAATCCTTTTCTATTTATACTTCTAGCAATTACAAATGCTGCTTTCTTGTACTTTAGCTCTGTCATCTTACCAGAACCTCTAGGTCTTATACCTTTATGTTTCATCCATTGAGAAACTCTAGATATCATTACTTCAGAAGGTGCTTTACTAGTAGCTTTCTTACCTTCAGATACAGTAGATAGATACCTATTAGCTGTGATCTCCACACCATCCGATACTACCTTGCTAGTAATTGACCTTGATAACTCCTTAGATGCTATGTTACCGTCTCGTAAGAGGCGGTTTTTCAGCTCAGAGACATATAATTTACCTATTTTACTCAGAGCTGCTTCTATTTTCTTAAAGAAGTCCATTAGCAATCTATAGATGTACCACCATCATTCAGTTTCTTGATAGTAATTGAACACTCCCATCCAGCTATCTCATTCTCAAACCTATCTTTGAATGGTGTAGCGGAGACGGACTCTGTAACCCTCGAGTAACTAGTATCTACTAAGTCGAGTCTCCTAAGACCGTTAGTTAGCTCTGTAAGCACTCTTAATTGTGTGTTAAGTACATCTTGTGTGTTATCATTACCATAGAAGTCTTCTAAGCCTAAGTCTTCGTCTATAACATCTACCATGTCAGCAGCAACTATAACTAACCTATAATCTATAGTTCTCTCTTCTATGACAGCTTCCTCTACCATTAAGTGTAATAAAGGAAATGTATCGTCTTTACTTAGGTTAACATCTGATAATTCACCAAAAGTAATCTTATTGGTAAAATCATTCCCTTCGGTCAGTTGTTTAAGTGTGTCTATTAGTTCGTAAAAGTTCATATTATTTTCGTTTCATTGATTGCTTCATTAATGTATTCTCTACTCTATTCTTATCTTTCTCGTATTCTAGCATCATTAGGCACTTGTGAAGAGGGGTTTCTGTAATATCATCAATCCTTCTAACATCTCCCTGTGCAAGCGTATGTATGCTTTGAAACCATCCCCACTTTCTTCCGAAGTTTCCTTGTATAGAGGATTGGTCCTCTCCCCCTTCAGAATGTCCTTCTCCAAAGAGTCCAGAGTATATTTCTGTAATTTGATTCCTAAACGGTAAAAAAAAACCGTCGCACCTAATGCAACCGATAAAGGCATATCTCTCATTACTTGTGAGTATTTATCTGAACCTTCGTATTTGTCTATTAAGTAGTACTCTCTTTTACTATGATATACAGGTCTAAACAATACAGCCATTGCTTTATGCATCTGCTGCCAGTCTCCTAAGTAGCTTTCTAAGTCAATATACTCACCAAAAGATATATCATCTAGCTTAGGTATAAAACCAAACTCTACAGTGTTCTCTTCACCTTGAGGATCTAACCCTGTCATTTTAAACTTGCGTTGTAAAGGAGTGTCTTGACTAAACAACCCAGTTACATGTGCAATAGTACTCTCAAATGCATGTAAAGGAATAGATGTAGCAAACTCTGGACTAAGACCACAAAAGATTTGTAGTATCTTAATGTTTAAGTATGTCTCATCCTCCTTGTCCCACTTATCTACAACCTTAAGGTAGTCTTGATACTGTCCTAGTGTGATAGCTGATAAGTTAGTTGGTATATTTAAGTCAAATTCTTTCATGTTATTATAACGTATCTACTATTTAATCATTTAGCATAGATAAAACCTATTGAAACATACATTTACCATAGATAAAACCTGTGGATAGAATAAGAAGTGTGTCGTTATAAGAGTATCTGTAACCTAGAACATAGCAGACAATACAAGTTATCATTAAGACTAGGCTCTCTTTAACTATAATACTCTTAACTCCTTTAAGAGGTTGATAACAGAAACACGTATAAGTGCCAGTGAGTAGGTAAGCTGGAGGTCTTTCCTCGTTACTGTCGTATGAGTAACCATTAGAATGAGTTTAGCCGAATATTATATAGAGAAGATTCTCACTAAAGGTATAGTAATATACTTTATTAGGAGAAGTGTGTTTAAACCAAACCTAAATTTATATAATTTCCAAAATTAGATGATCGATTAAAAACAAAAAGATATTTCAATACCCCACCATATTAAACATACCCCACCATGTTAAACAGAAAATGGTTGAAATCATAACATCGACCTACACAACCCACCCATCATTCATTTTACGTCATAAGCACTCTCTATCACCCATAGATACAATCTATTATATATATGATCTATTACTTATAGATATAATCTATTGCACACACTAATGAACACAAGCATATAGGATCTGAAACACTGTGATATATATACTCTGAGGTGAGGAATTGAGTATAAATGATAAGATATTTGGATAAGTAAAATAAAAATCTACACCACATATATATACTCTCTCTCTCTTTCAACCAATTAAATAAAACCTTGTAAGACCTTACTGTATACAAAAAACCCCCTAAAAGAGCCTTATATAGCCTTAAAGAGGGTGTGTCTGTGTGTGTATGTGGTATGTGTATAGTCTTATATAGTGTGGGTATTTATTTGTTTAATAATTCCTTTTGTGTATGTGTGAGTTCATTGTATAGCTTACTATATTGTGTGTATGCTGTATGGTTTAGTTGTAGTTGTGTCATGTATATGTGTGTGTGTTATAGTGTGCCTATATACTTCTTTGCCTGTCGCTTCATGTACTTAGTATCGATCCACTGCAGTATATCTATTGTATCAAATATGATGGTTATATCGTTGCCGTTTTCATCTGTGCCAGATATATAGGTCTCATTATCTAGTGAGGATGCGAATGTGTTTATATCGTTTAGTCTTTTAAATTCCATGTTATTTAGTGTTTAGATATTGTGATAGTTTAGTTTCTGATTCGTCTACCTCTCCTAATGTGGTGAGTCCGTTTCTATATTCGACGTGTTTCATGTTTCTGATTAATTGTAATGTTGTTAATTTGTTTAGTGTTCTCATTATATATATGTTTTTATTG
>Ga0208133_1000836_pt1 | contig 11414 bp, 18 predicted proteins | sample ColrivemetaGS535_FD_187595 | JGI IMG/M metagenome (GOLD analysis project Ga0208133, IMG submission 187595) | Estuarine microbial communities from the Columbia River estuary, USA - metaG S.535 (SPAdes) (version 2) | ecosystem: Environmental > Aquatic > Marine > Intertidal zone > Estuary | place... | reverse complement strand
CTCACCTTCATTGCAATGGTTGAACACTACCGCCCAGAATGGGTTATCTGGGAAAACGTACCCGGTGTTTTGTCCAGCTCAGGAGGACGGGATTTTGGTTCCTTCCTCGGGGCGTTGGGGCAACTCGGGTATGGGTTCGCATACCGAGTGCTTGACGCTCAGTACTTTGGAGTCCCCCAGCGAAGGCGTAGAGTCTTTGTTGTCGCACATTCTTCAGGGGACTCAAGACGTGCAGCCCAAGTATTATTTGAGCCAGAAAGCTTGCGAGGGGATACTCCGAAGAGCAACCGCAAGGGGGAAAAGTCTACCTCCAGCCCTGCATCAAGCGTTGATGCAAACGGCATCCAAAGAACAGTAGGGACGCTTTGTGCTGATACGCATCCCGGTGCTTACTCTGGTCAAGATGCCTATACCGGAAGGCTTGTGCCAGTAATGTATGAAAGCCATCCAATGGATAGCCGTATTACTGGACCCGTTGATCCAAGTCCTACGGTAGCTGCACGATGGGGTACAGGTGGTGGTAACACACCACTAGTACAGCACACCTACCGTAAGTCACGCAGAGCGCAGAGCGCAGAGGACTTTGAGACATGGGTTCCTGATGCCGTAACCAACACGCTAAACTGTTTTGATCTAGGTGATATCAGGTCGGTTGATATCGTTGTTGAACCAATAGCCCTTGCAGAGAACACCATCGGACGGCAACCACTGAACGGCGGTAATGGTGATGGATACACGGTAGGCGGTCCGATGTACACGCTGAATGCTACCGGGGTTCACGGCGTAGCGCATCCAGCCCATGCATTCAAGATACGAGGTGTTGGGCATTACACCGGTACAAACGGCGGGGTAGCAAAGCCTGGAACCGGCGGCAGTGGTTACATGGGGCAGGATGAAAAAGCCTACACTATCGCAACCTCACAGGATCAGCAGATAATGCACGGCATGGCAGTACGGCGGCTAACACCGACTGAGTGTGAACGCCTTCAAGGTTTCCCTGATGGCTACACCGACATCATGCCAGAGACTCCAGACGGACCAAGGTACAAGGCACTCGGTAACAGCATGGCTGTACCCGTCATGCGCTGGATAGGCTCTAGGATTGCACTTGCCACCAAGTAAGGCAAGCATACGGCAGACGCTCCGAACCCTATCAAGGGCGCCGGAGCGTTTACTGTCTCACGATGAGATGGTTCTACTCCACCAAGCATGGGCGGCAGGCATCATGCCTAAAGAGTGCATGGCGGAAATGGTGCATCGGAACACCGGCCTCTGCAAAGAGATGGCCAAGCAGATACACAAGCAGGATGACTTTGAAGATGCCGTGGCGTTCTGCCTTCAGGGCTTGATTATCGCCATACAACGGTGGGATTCCAGCCGAGGGCTAAGATTCAGCACCTTTGCGATGAAGTGGATAATTCAAAAGTACCGCCGTTACCAGTCAACCCAAAGCAAGACTATACGGGTATCCGAGCACACCATCTACAAGTGGTTGCGAATCCGCAAGGCACACGATCAACACTTACACCAGCACGGCACGGCTCCAACTGATGAGGAGCTTTCAGGGTACACCGGCTTGTCGGTTACCATGATAGGCATAGCCAAGGACTCACAACAAGTACAGCCGGTTAGTATCAATGTACCAGTCGCTGGCACGGATGGTTTAGTCTATGAAGATTGCAGGGTGCTAGGAGCCTCCACAAGCCCCGAAGAGGCGTTCATCGCTGAATCATGGGCAGATAGGCTGGGCGATGCTTTGCTATCGCTGGATGACGATTCCCGCTATTTGCTTGTTAGGCGCTTTGGTCTTGATGGATCTAAGCCGGAGACCCTGCGAACGATAGCCAGCCGGTACAAGACACCCGTAAGCGTCATTGAGGCGCAGATAGAGACAGCCTTGGCAACCATCCGGGGACGGTACGAAGTTGAGGATTTGACTTGAAGCACCTTGAAGATAAAGAGCAGATAGCCTTGATTACTTGGGTACGCTTGATGGCTACCAAACATCCGGAACTGTCTACCATCTATCACTGTCCTAACGGTGGGCATCGAGACATCCGCACAGCTGCTAAGTTCAAAGCCATGGGTGTCCTTGCCGGTGTCTGGGATATCTTTCTCCCTTGCCCAGCACCGGGGCTATTCATCGAAATGAAGGCTGGTAAAGGTAGGCTAACACCGGGGCAGGTTTCCTTCCGTGATGCGCTTCAGCCGTACGGGTACACCTTTGTGGTTGCTTACTCTTGGCACGATGCCGCCAAGGCGATAGCCGATCATGTCGGGTTCACCTTTGATGTATAATGTGGGTAACCTTTCCTGTGGTTATGGACTTTGTCCACCCTCGGAGTAGCTACCGAGGGTTCCACGGAAGGTAATACACAGGAAATTAGGTAACCCCATGGCACTCCCTGCCACGGATGCGGGTCAGGCTATCGCCTTTCTCCGGCATCTATTCAAGCCGTATCAAGACGGCTTCATTGAGATTCGACCTCTAAGCAAGGTCAAGCCCCACGCTAACAGAACCACCTACAGGCTGCCACATTGCCTAAAGGGCGAGGAAGGGCAAGCCCTAACCCAGCACATCATGAGCCTTGCAATGCGTGGCTATGATGTGTACTGCGGGGTTTGTCCAAGGGTTGCACCTGAAGGCCCAGGGCGTAAGCTCGGCAAGGATAGCATCGAGCAGGTCGGTTCTGTTTGGATTGACCTTGATGCAAAAGTACCCGGCAGTAGTCAAGGATTACTTGACGGCTGCGACATCGTCATTCACACGGGCAACGGGTGGCACGGGTACGTGATGCTTCCTGCGGTTGCCAACTGCCGCAACACCAAAGACCGTACAGCCATCGAGGCAAAGATACGCTCTTGGCAAAACAGCATCATTCTAGGCACTGACCCGGTAGGCAATGTTGATCGCATCATGCGTATCCCCGGTACGTTGAACTGGAAGAATCCCGATGAACCCAAGGCGGTAACTTTACTCAAGGGCGGGGCGATGCGTCCAACTCACAAGGAATCCTTGATAGTTCGACACCTAAAGGATGGCAGGTTAGATGCCCTGCTGGCTTCCGCAAAGCAAGGGCAGCTAGGCAGAGCGGTACCCCGCATCCGCCATGCAAGCGGTAGGATAACCGACCTACTGGATGTGTTCTTCCTTGAAGCTGAGGAAGCCTGCATGGCGTTTGAAAGCAACCCCGCTTGGGAATATCGATTAGACATTGTCCGTGCCGACCTGCCGGAAATTATGGAGTATTACTTTGGATCCTAAAATCACATCTATCTGGGACATCCCAGACTTTCCCGACCCTAAGCCGGAGCGCAAAGAACGTCAACCGGGTGAGCCGTCAGGCGATGGCACGATGGCAAAACTCTATACGCGGCACCCTGAAGGAGGCGGGCCTTACGGTGGGCGTGATAACGCTTTGACGGCTTATATCGGATACCTCCGCTCTACTGGCATCGATTACGATTCAGCGTATCCGGCGGCTGTTGCTTGGAATCTACAGTGGTGTGATCCGCCAATGGAAGAGGCAGACGTAGCCGTAAAAGCCGGGCGGGCTTGGTCTGATTGGCCAGAGTCCGACCGTGAACCGCTAACCCCGGCAATGCTCCGTGAGCAGCTCGCCGCCAAGGTAGCACCCGAACCAGAGCTAGAGATTTGGAACTGGTGGCGATTCAAGGAAGAGGGGCAAAACTGCCCAGAGCAAGAATGGTTAGCCGAGAATATGATTATTCACAAGGGGCTACACTTCATTGCTGCCGCATCCGGTTCTGGTAAATCGTGGCTTGGTATTGACCTTGCCATTGCTTGCGCTTCCGGTAGGCCGTGGTGCAACTTCATTGAGACAACCCCGGCTAAGGTTCTCTACATCAATGAGGAAATCAACCTAAAGCAATTCTGGGCGCGGTTCTGCATGATGCACAATACCGACCTACCAAACCTTCATATCATCCAAAAGAAAAACACTAAGGTAGACAAGCGGTACCACGTTGACGCGCTTGTGAAGTACATCAAAGACAACGACATTCAGCTAGTGGTTGTTGATACTTTTGTTCGTGTTCATGGCATGGATGAAAACGACAATGGCGCGGTTGCCAAACTCTATGATCGCTTCCAGGAACTGATTGATGCAGGGGCGGCAGTGGTGATTCTTCACCATAACAAGAAGTTAGCACCAGGGACGGCTATCACTCAGGACACCATGCGTGGAGCCTCTGATTTGGCAGCACAGGCCGACATGGTGCTATCTATCAACCACGACATCGAAGCCAAGACGTATGACGTGCGTACGGTCAAACACAGGCACATCGGGGAGGATGATTGGGTTCACTTTGTGTACAGGCTCAACACCGATGAACCGGGGCAGATAGCACTACAGCAAATCACAACGGCTGGAAGTGAGACGGAGGTTTTAGATCGGGTTGCTCAGTATGTGGCAGATAATCCCGGCAAGACGAAAAGCGGTATCTGTGATGGGCTGAAAAAGAATAGAAATCTAGTCTGGGAAACCATTGATGAGGCAGTGGAATTGCAGCTAATCGAGTGCCGTAGCAAGAGGTATTACAAGCGGTAAAAAGTGTATCGAAAAACTGTATCCCCTTAAGAATATAAATAGATACACTTTTGAAATACCCCCCCTTCCTAGAACCTACCCCCCCAGCCCGAAGAGAGGGCTGGTGAGGGGAACGAAAGGGCAAACCGTGTACCCGGCGCAAAGGCGCCGGTACAGGTATTGCCAAGAAAGAATAGAAGAAAAAGAGTGTTTGACAATATCCACTGAGTGGGTATATAGTTTGTGTGTTGGTGATGGATGTGAAAATGCTCGCAAGGGCGGCCCCAGTGGTTCCGGTAAAGACCTTTCCATCACCGACATATCAAAGAGCCAGTGGCTCAAGGAGTTTGATAATGGGATTCTTTGCACAGCATGGGAAGTATTCGGAAGGTAGCGGGAAAAAGTTCTCCGTTGCCGAGCAGGGCATTTACATTTGCGCCCTCATTGATTGCGAAGCCGTACAGGGTAAGAGCTTCGACGATCCAAACGTTCTCGAACCAAACTTCAAGTGGGTATTTGAGACAACCGAAGTTGGTGACGATGACGGCCAGCCTTTTAGATTCATCCAGTACACAAAGACCTACTACGGCAACGAGAAAGCAAAACTTACAATCCTGCTCGATGGCATGGTTGGACGGATGACTAACGCGCAGTTCGGCGCACTTGACATCGAAGCGCTCAAGGGTAAGTCATGGCAAGTAGTGGTAGGCACCCGGCAAAAGATGAACGGGGAACTTACCAACGTCATTGAGACAGTCAAGCCTGTAAAGGTTGCAGCTACAAAGCCCCTCAAGAAGGCTGCAGTTGTAGCCGATGACATCGCGGATCCGTTTGACGAATAGGTGAGAACTCACTACACGGTCGGCAAGCTTGACGCGCTGGCGGTAATCGAAGACTGGGGGCTGGACTTCGTGTCCGGCTCCATCCTCAAATACCTGCAACGGCAGGAGCACAAAGGGCAGGCGGAAGAAGACCGGCTAAAGGTACTTTGGTACGCCGCCTACCTTGTGACACGCTCCAGGGAGTATGCCGACCGGGTAGTCAATGATGCAAGGGAGATAAGTAAATGACAGAACATTTGTTTGGAATACAGTTGGAAGATGAAAAAGACGAATCGGGCAATATTGTGCGCTTGATACATTTTCTACTCGCATTTTCTGCAAAAATGGAAATGCCTATTGAAAATGTTCATAACGTATTCACACGTTTAGTAGATCGCAAAGGCGAGTTGACAATCACTTGTCATTTTCATCCACATTCAATTATCAAAGAAGTTATCTCGACAATGTGGGATGAGAAATTTGATGAATATGAAACCGTATTTGAATGGGATACCAAATCAGGATTTGAACGATTGAAAGTTACAAGGAACTGAAGATGGCAGGTAGACCAAACGAATCGGTGATTGCTAACCGCGCAAAGCGGCAGCATCTTTTAGACCGGTACGAAACATTCGTAGCTGAAGGCATGAAGTGCCACGAAGCAGCAAGGGCTGTAGGCTTCCAGCACACCACCGTCAACCGCTGGCTGAAAGAACGGACTGAAGAGCAGCTGCGGAGCATCGAAGCACAGCGGATGAACATGTCTGGTGGCGGCTTTCCTTCCGCTTTGGAACGCTTGCGGGCTGGCATGACGGTACGCCGACATTCTGCCGCTTGGTTCCTTCAGCTGGTAGATGGCAAGATATGCCTATACCTTTTGGATGGCGCGGGGAACCGGCACTACAGCCGGGTGGCATCATTCGGTAGTGCTGATGTACTGGCGTTTGACTGGGAGATATACAACGGATGACAAAACTTATATGGATAACACCGGAAGCGGAGCAGGTCATCGGATACTGCGCAAGGGTCAGCAACCCCGCCAACCAAGACAACCCAGACGTGGCAGGGCTTCTCAAGTACTGCATCAAACACGGGCACTGGTCAATCTTTGAGATGGCTAGTATGTGCGTGGAAATCAAAACCACCCGTGCTATCGCTCCGCAGATTCTGCGGCATAGGAGTTTCTCTTTCCAAGAGTTTAGCCAACGGTACGCAGAGGTGCATGACTTCCCTATTCTGGGCGAGATGCGGCTTGCAGGTACAACTAACCGGCAAAGCTCACAACCGATGCCACAGCGGGCAGAGTTAGATCCGGAAATGCAGGGTGTAATCTTGGACGCTGAGCTTGCTGTATCTCGTGGCTACCATGCATACAACCAAATGATAAAAGCCGGTATCGCTGCGGAGACTGCAAGGATGGTACTACCGCTTTGCACTCCAACCACGATGTATATGAGCGGTAGCATACGCTCTTGGATTCACTACGTGCAGCTTAGGACGCAGGAAGATACCCAACTAGAGCATAGGGAGATTGCAGAGTCCATCAAGGCGCTGATGGCTGAACACCTTCCGATCACAATGGGAGTAATAGGATGACATTTACGGGAGTGTTTCAAGAATTAATGGATGGCAACCCTGTTACCCGTACGTCTTGGGTAGAAGAAGACGAGACGCGGATCGTGTACTACGACACTGAAACCAAGTCATTTGTAGACAGAAGGGCTTCAGGAGAATGGCAGTCTAAATACCTTTTCGTGACTGGTGACGATATGAACGCTACCGACTGGGAAATATGTGACTGGGAAGAGGGAGATAAAGAATGACGATTGAACAAGCCTTCACGGCTTTGAAGCATGGCAAGCCAATAAGGCGGATAGCCTGGGACAAGTACCGCTTGCTCAGATTCTGTGAACTGTGGGATGGTTTCTCAGGAGCAGACATTGAACGCATCAATGCAACATGTTTGATCTCGGGAGAAGACCTGCTAGCTCATGATTGGATCGTCGGCAAGTTTCACCCGGTAAAGAACGAAGTCATGTGGGAGACAACAGAATGAGTGACATCTCATTCCCGTTTATCCTGATGATTCATTACGTGGCAGACTTCCGGATGCAATCAAGGCACATCGCAGAGACAAAGTCTAAATCTAACAAGTCTCTGTCTATACACGTCCTGCTATACGTGGCTACATTCCTTATTGCAGGTTTAGTACATTTTGCAACTGGGAACAATGTAGATGTCTGGAAGTTTGCCGAATATGTGATTATCAATGGTCTACTGCACTGGTTGACCGACTACATCACAAGTAGGGAAACTACCAAGGCATACCAGAACGGGGACATGGAAAAGTTCTGGAACATCATTGGACTTGATCAACTCATTCACGGCGTTACGCTGTACATGACATGGGAGATATTGAAATAATGCTTAACTACAACTGGGATGTAACCGACGAAGAACTGGCAAACCTTGCCGGTAATTTCAAAGATTTTGCACCTGCAAAAATAATAGCTAATGGGCAAGAGCTGTACGTGTATCAAAACCTTACTAAAGTTCCGATGACAGAAGCAAACAGGATGTTTCTTGCACCTGTTTCTGATGACCCGTTCTTAGCAAGCCTTCAAACGTTTGTATGGGCTTCTGATCGGATTACGATGTACATGGAACAACCTATTGATTCAAGGGCAGATAATCAAAGAAAAGGCAACGCGCTACAGTTTGCTGTTGAAACGTGCCTAAAACTCATCAAGGCTGAAAAACCTGAAGTGCGAAAAGCAACACGAACCGAAGCCGAACGCATTGAGTTTATGCAAACCAAGGCAAAACACTACGATGAAATGCTTAGAAAAGTAGATTTTACATCAGCCAGTGAAGAGGATGAAAGTAAATCACAGACTGGTTTTATGATAGGTGTCACAGGATGATACCTTTTGCCATTGGTGCTTTGGTGGGGGCTGGATGCGTGGCTATAGGGTCAGAACTGTATACACGCTGGCTGTATGCTGATGTCAAGAAGAGGGCTAAGGCTCAGGGTATGAGTAAGGATAAATTACGGGCTGCTATGCTCTGGGCTACCAGCGCGGAAATCAGGAAGAATCTAGATGAGTAGAGTTATCAATCTCCAAATTGAGCAGGTCGCTATTGACCTGCTCAAGCATCATCCACGAAACGCTAACAACGGCGATGTGGAAGCCATCAAGAAGAGCCTAGCAGTCAATGGCTGGTACGGCTCTGTGGTGGCCAACCTGAGCACAAAGCACATCCTAGCGGGAAATCATAGGGTCATGGCTGCAAAGGCTCTAGGCTGGGAAACCGTACCTGTTCAATGGGTTGACGTTACGCCAGAGGAGGAGCTGCGGATTCTTGTCGTAGACAACCGCACTACCCGTATCGGGCAAGATGACACAACCAAGATAACCGACATCCTAGCCGAACTTGCGAATACGCCTATCGGCCTTGAAGGTACCGGGTATGGCGCTGCTGACCTTGATGCTTTGATCGGTTCGCTTACTGGCTCTATGGATGAATACGAAGCAACGAACAAAGAGATAGATCCAGACACATTACTTTCTGATGATGCTGTTTCTTGTCCCCGCTGTGGATTTGAGTTCGAGCAATGAAATACCCGTATGAATGGAATTTAGCAGATGGCTACATCATGCCCCGCAACGGCTACAAAGTGTTTAGCACTTTTGCTTGTGGCGGTGGATCTACAATGGGCTATAAGTTAGCAGGTTTTGAAATGGTCGGTATCTGTGAGATTGATCCGCAGATGGCGCGCATCTACAAACAAAATCACAAACCTAAGATGGTCTACTTGGAAGACATCCGGGTATTCCGTAAGCGTGAAGATTTGCCCGTTGAACTATTCAATCTTGACATCCTTGATGGTTCGCCTCCATGCTCATCATTCAGCACGGCAGGTAACCGGGAGAAAGATTGGGGCAAAGAAAAACAGTTTCGGGAAGGTCAAGCAAAACAACGGCTTGATGATTTATTCTTTGAATACATAGCCCTAGTGAAGCGATTACAGCCTAAGGTTGCAGTTGCTGAGAATGTTAGCGGACTACTCAAGGGAGCGGCTAAAGGATATGTGAAGGAGATACAAACGGCTTTCAATGAAGCCGGGTATGACCTTCAGGTATTCCTTTTCAATGCGGCATCTATGGGAGTTCCGCAGAAGCGGCAGCGTTCTTTCTTCATTGCTCGACGCTCTGACTTGAAGTTACAGCCGCTCAAGTGTAACTTTGATGACAAACCTATAACCTTTGGGCAAGTGAGAAAAGAAGGCGATGGACAATACAAGCAGCCAACACCTTACGATCACAATATATGGAAACATTATCGAGTCACTGACAGGAAATATTCGGATACGAATATGCGATTGAAAAACAAGCCTTCATGCTTCAATGCAATATTCGTTACCGACGATGATGTGTGCAACACGATATGTTCAGCAAGTGGCAGTAAGATGACACTTCCTCAACAAAAACGATTTATGAGCATTCGTGAAATCAAATGCTGCGGAACTTTTCCACAAGATTACGACTTTATGGATGTTGATCCTAAGTATGTAATCGGGATGTCTGTTCCCCCTGTAATGACCGCTCGTATCGCTGAACAGATTCAGTGGCAATGGTTGGACAAACTGGAGGCTAACAATGCCGGGTAAACCATCTAAGTACAACGATGAAACAGTGACCCGTATCACGCAAGCATTGAGAGCTGGAAACACCCGCCGTGCTTCATGCTCTTATGCGGCAATTTCTGAAGATACTTTTGCGAACTGGTTGCGAGACAAGTCGGAATTTGCGGACGCTATAAAAAAAGCAGAAGCAGATGCCGAGGTACGCAACGTTGCTATCATCCAGAAAGCAGCTGATAGCACATGGCAGGCGGCAGCGTGGTGGCTGGAGCGCAAGCACAAAGCCGACTGGTCATCAAGGGTAGAGCAGACCGGCGCTGACGGTTCACCGGTCAAGGTCATCGTGGAGTACGCAGACAAACCATAATGCCAGACATACGATTGGTTCTCCCTCGACCTCATGAATCACAGCAGGTGATAATGGCACAGGCAAGGCGATACAACGTCCTTGCCTGTGGCTGAGTAGGTCGAAGATTCGGTAAGACTACGCTGGGCGGTAACTTGCTCAGTGACCCTGTACTGCAGGACGGCTTGCCGTGTGCTTGGTTTGCGCCTACCTACAGGCTCCTTGAAGAGGCATACGCCGATCATAAGCGTATCTATGCTCCGGTTATCCGGCGAGCTGTACAAAGCCCAGCGCCGCGCATCGAGCTTATAACAGGCGCAGCCATCGACTACTGGACTTTGGATGACCCTAGCACCGTTGCCCGTGGCAGGAAGTACAAGCGGGTTATCATCGATGAGGCGGCAATGGCACGGCATCTAGAACAAGCCTGGACGGAAGCCATACGCCCAACGCTAACAGACTTCAAAGGGGATGCGTTCTTTCTCAGTACACCTAAAGGCTCCAACTATTTCCGTACCCTTTACAACCAAGCCGCTACCGATGCCGACTGGATGGCATGGCAGATGCCCACCACCGCTAACCCGTGGATTGACCCAACCGAAGTAGACAAAGCTGGGGAATCCTTGCCGAGCATAGCGTTCCAACAGGAATATTTAGCTCAGTTCGTCGATGCGGCGGGAGCAAGAATCAAGCGGGAGTGGCTACGATACGGTGATTGTCCCGAAGGGTTGCCTACCTACATCGGGGTTGACCTTGCCATCAGCACCAAGAGCGAAGCCGACTACACCGGGGTTGCTGTTGTGAGCCGTGGTGAAGATGGGACGATTTACGTTAGAGACATCAACCGTACCCGTGCTGACTTTGCTTCCGTGCTACGCTTCATCGAGATGATGGCGGCTAAGTGGAATCCTAGTATGATCGGCATCGAGCAGGTTCAATACCAAGCCGCTGTTGTGCAGGAGCTCCTTAGACGCACGAAACTACCAATCCGGGGGATACGCCCAGACCGTGACAAAGTGACCCGCTTTGCGCCTCTAGAGGCTCGGTACGAA
>Ga0208133_1000835_pt1 | contig 11421 bp, 14 predicted proteins | sample ColrivemetaGS535_FD_187595 | JGI IMG/M metagenome (GOLD analysis project Ga0208133, IMG submission 187595) | Estuarine microbial communities from the Columbia River estuary, USA - metaG S.535 (SPAdes) (version 2) | ecosystem: Environmental > Aquatic > Marine > Intertidal zone > Estuary | place... | reverse complement strand
GTCTGTGTCTTTAAGTAGCACAACAAACAGTTCAGGAGTTGTAAGCTATGTTTCTGTAAGTGGAGATGTAAGTGTAGATAATTACAGACAAAGAGTTTTATCAGATGAAGGAGTATATGAGCCAAGTTCTTGTTTATACAAATTAGACAATCAGGTAGATATTAATTTAGTAGATGAGGCAAGAGTAAGCAGAGATGGTACTTATGATAAGCTAATTATAAGAACAATGAATTGTGATAAATATCCTGACAGAAAGGTAACTTTTCTAAATAAGTTTGGAGCATTTCAAGATGTGTATTTCTTCGCTAAAGAGGTTTCTGCTATAAACATCTCAGGGGAAATGTATAAGTCAAATACAATAAACTATCAATCTCTAAGTTATGACACTCATAAACATCAAAATCAGAGTTATAATTTACAAGCTAAAGAAAGTATAGTTTTAAATACAGGTTTTGTGTCTGAGGATTATAATGAGGTTTTAAGGCAGATGATGATGTCTGAACAGGTTTGGCTTACAATAACAACAGATGAACAAACAAATATATTCCCTGTAATACCGAATACTAATAGCCTAAGCTTTAAAACTTCTCTAAATGACAAGTTGGTAGACTATGCAGTTGAATTTAATTACGCTTTTGATAAAATACAGAATATTCGCTAATGCAGGAAGTACAATTATACATAGAAAATCAGAGAGTTGAGTTGTTTAATGATGAGAGTATTTCACTTACTCAGAGTATTCAGAACATAAAGGATGTGTCTAAAGTGTTTACTGATTTCTCTAAATCTTTCTCTATTCCTGCATCTAAAGAAAACAACAAGATATTTAAGCACTACTATAACTTTGATATAGACAACGGATTTGATGCAAGGAAAAAAGCTTCTGCTAAGATTGAGTTAAACACAATACCATTTAAAGAAGGTAAAGTGAAACTTGAAGGGGTGGACATGAAGAATAACAAACCTTATGCTTATAGGATTACATTCTTTGGTAACACAATCAACTTAAAAGACAAATTAGGAGAGACTAAACTTTCAGCATTAACTTGGTTGGATAATTTCTCTTATCAATACGATGCTACAAACGTAAGAACGCTATTGCAAGCCAATGGGGCGAGTTTTAGTATTTCAGGGACAAATTACCTAAACGCAATGATATGTCCTCTTATAGCGGCTAAAACACAGCTCTATTATAACACCTCAACACATACTGCTGAATTTCCTGACCCACAAGGAGGAAACTTGTATTGGGAAGCAGGAGGAAGTGGACACCATCACGGAGTTTATTGGGAGGAATTGAAGTATGCTATTAGGATTTATTTGATAGTTAAGGCTATTGAAGAGGAAGAGGGGTTAGATATTGAGTTTACAAGCGATTCTTTTATTAAGCAATTAGATAATCCGCAGTTTTATGGGTTGTATATGTGGTTACACAAGAAGAAGGGGTATAGTTTTGATGAGGCAAACCCAATAGTTTCTCTTTACAACTCTTTTATTTTTAATGCGGTTGCTATGACAAGAGCCACATTATATAATGATAAGTTGTTTATTACAGGATTGACAGGAGCAGAAGTAATTAATTACGATTTAAACATCTCTACTGCATATTCTCAAGACTACACAATCTACATAAAGAAAGATGGGGTTGATTATATTGCCCCTGTATTAGTTGCAGGAGGTGGTAACGCTACAATAACAGGAACACTTACAAATACATTTACAGGCTATCAGGTTTACATAGGCACAGATAACACTATAACATCTTTGACTGCTGAATGGGATTTAACAGATATACCTTTAGGAGAAAGCAATACATACACAGGAAATTCACAAGCTATATCTGCTGTAAGACAATTTAATGCACAGGAACAGATTCCTGATATGAAGATAATTGATTTTCTAACAGGTTTATTTAAGATGTTTAACCTTACTGCTTATCAACAGAACGATGGTAAGATTAGGGTATTACCTTTAGATGATTACTATGCTGAAGGAGTAAGCAGAGATATTACTAAATATGTTGATGTAGAGTCAGGTTCTGTAAACTTAGCACTACCATACAAAGAAATTGCATTTGAATACGCTAAAAGAGGTACTATAGTTGCAAAACAATATGAGGAAACAAATGAAATAGGTTGGGGTACTTTAGAATACAAAGGAGGAGATAACTTAGATGGAGAAATCTACAAAGTACAAGCACCATTTGAGCATATGCAATTTGAAAGGCTACCTGACTTAAATGACTTTAGCTTAACAGATATACAGGTTGGTAATTTCTTAGATGATAACCAAGACCCTTATTTCGGAGCACCTTTATTATTTTACAAGTACAGAAAAGTGTTGGGTACATCTATTTCATTTCTAAATGAAGTTACAGGAAGTAAGTCTGAAGTTACTACTTATTGTATTCCAATGAATAGCGTTGATATAGATGCGGATTCAGATGATAACACAAGTCATTTTTCAGTAGAGATAAATGAATATACTCCTGCAGATAACTTTGATGGTTCTTTATTTGCTAATTACTATCAAAATTACATATCAGATGTATTTAGCTCTAAAAGGAGGCTCACTAAGGTTAAAGCTAAACTTCCTGTATCTTTCTTGACAAGCTATACATTAGCTGATACTCTTATTATAGGGGATAGGTCTTACAAGATTAACTCAATAAACACAAACCTTAACACAGGGGATAGTGAATTAGAATTATTAAATATAGTATCATAACATGATTAAGAACATTATAGACCTCCTAAACACATCAGATTGGTATATTGGAGATGAAGATATAGATATTGCAAAAGGAAAGTACAAAGCTCCTTTAACCTACTCTGAGGTCAGAGAAAGAGTGAAAAGACATAAAACAACAAAATAATAAGACAATAATGGCAGATTTAAACAAAATAATTAACATACAGGTTAATTTTGGAGAGGGAAAGATAAAAATTGACAATCTAACAACAAGCATAAAAAATCTTGACCAAGCTAATAAGAATTTAGCTAATACAATGGTTTCTTCTGTTCAGCCTGCTTTCATTAGGACTGAGCAAGTAATAAAAAATGAGGTAGCTGCCTTAACAAAACAAAGAGGTGCTATAGCTTCTACCTCTATTCAGTATATGATGTTTACTGATAGGATAGAACAGCTTAACTTAGAGATGACTAAGCTTCAAGGTAGAGCCCTTCAAAATGCTACAGTAGGGGTAAATAATTTAGGTAAAGGATTTAAAGCATTAAGGAATGATTCAGGTTTAGCTTCTCAAACCCTAATTGAAGTAGGTAGAACTGTATCTGATGCCAACTATGGATTTACGGCTATCGCAAACAACCTTTCTCAACTAACAACTTATTTTGTTACCTTAGTAGACCAAAGTAAAGGATTTAAAGGAGCATTATCAAGTTTAGGTAAGCAAATGATGGGTGCAGGAGGAGTTGTTATTGCTCTTCAAATTGTTATTACCTTAATAGAAAAATTTAGTTTAGAGCAAAAAAAAGCTAAAGATGCTACTGAAGACCTTAATAAATCTCTCGAAGAGCAAGCTGATAAAATAAATTTACTTAGTAGAGCGGCTTTTGGAGATGAAAACTACATAGCTGCTTTAAAGAGAAATTTTAGCGAGCTTGCAGGATATTTAGACAATTTAAACGAGTTAGAAAGAGAGAACTATCAGTTTATTAAGATTGGTATAGATGCTCAAAAAGATTTAATACAAGTAAGAATAAAGCAAAACGCTAAATTATCTGAATTAAATAAATTAAAAGAGCAGGAGTCTACATGGAACAAAACAACTGCTGAATACACAGATGCTTTAGCGGAAGCAGAAAGTGATTTAATTGATTTGTATTTAAAGGAGTCAAAGTTATTAAAAATATTAAATGTTGAGAAGCAAAAAGATGTAGAAATTACTTCTGATGCTATAGATTTAGATAAAAAAAGAAAAGACTCTATAGAAACCTTGCTTGAAAAAGCTAAAGAATTAGCAAAACAAACAGCTAAAACAAACAAACAGGGTAAAGAAATAGTTGATGCTGAATTAAAAAGAAGTGGAAATGCTTTTTCTGAATACATAAGTAGGAAGAAAAAAGAGAAGGATATTGATGTTAAAATAAATGAATTTAATGAAAATCAAAGACAAAAAAGATTATCAGATGAGGCTGAGTACGCAAAAGCTTTAGGTTCTATAGTAAGTGGGGTTGCTGATAACATAGATGCTGCTTATCAAAAAGAATTAGATATAGAGCAGAATAAAACAAACGCTATAAACAATCAACTAAGAGATAGGCTTAAAAATGAAAATCTTTCTGCAGATGAAAGGAAGAAAATACAGAACAAGATAGCCGCAAATGATGAGGCTTTAAGAATAAAGCAAGAGAAGATAGAAAAGGAGAGGTTTAAGGCTAATAAAACTGCTGCTATAGCAGAAGCCACTATAAGTACTTTCTTAGCTGCAAATAAGGTTTTATCAAGCACAGATGGAGGTTCTGTCGCAAGGATAGCCGGTATGATTGCTGTAATTGCTGCGGGTTTAGCAAATGTTGCTATGATTTCAAAGAGTCAATTTAAGTCAAGCACTTCTAACAATCAATCTCTATCATCCGTAAGTACAAGCTCTCCTCAATCAACACCAACTCCTCCTTTATTTAATGTTGTTGGAAGGTCTAATATTAATCAGTTAGCTGAAACAATAGCGGGTCAATCTAAAATACCTATAAAGACTTATGTTGTAGCTAAAGATGTTAGTACAGCACAGGAACTTGACAGGAACATTATTGAGTCTGCTACTTTATAAATAAAACAAAAACAACAATATAAGTTATCATATAAAACATTTTATGAAGACTATAGAATTATACATAGATGAAGAAAATGAGTTTAGCGGAATAGAAGCTATCTCTATTGTTGAGAACCCTGCTATAGAAGAAGATTTTATAGCTTTAAACAGCCATGAAGTTAAATTGGCTGAAGTCGATAATGAGAAGAAAATCCTTATGGGAGCGGCTCTCATACCTAACAAAAAAATATACAGGACTAATGGAGAGGAAGAATATTATATTTTCTTTAGTGAAGATACAGTTAGAAAAGCTTCAGAGTTGTTTTTATCGAGAGGTAAACAAAACAATTCAACATTGGAACACGATGTCGAATTAAACGGAATGTCTGTTGTTGAATCTTGGATAGTAGAAGATTTAGAGAAAGATAAGAGCAAGAAATATAATCTTAACGTACCATTAGGAACTTGGATGGTTTCTATTAAAGTAAACAACGAACAAATTTGGGAAGAGTTTGTTAAGACAGGTAAAGTAAAGGGGTTTTCTATTGAAGGATTCTTTGCTGATAACTCTAAAAATAGACCAAACGAGTCTGTAGAAGAGGATTTTGCTGAAATGGAGGCTTTAGCTAAGGTTTATGAGCTTGAGGAGTCATTCTTAGAGGCTCAGGGAGTAGAACTTCAATCTTATAGCGATTACCCTCAAGGGGCTGTAAACAACGCTAAGAGGGCTTTAAAATGGAAAAAAGAGAATGGTTCTTCTTGCGGTACATCTGTGGGTTGGACAAGAGCTAATCAGTTAGCTAACAAAGAGCCGTTGAGTAGGTCTACTATTGCAAGAATGGCTTCATTTAAAAGACACCAACAGAATAAGGATGTTGCTTACTCAGAAGGATGCGGAGGTATTATGTGGGATGCTTGGGGTGGTTCAGCGGGAGTTAATTGGGCAATATCTAAACTTAAACAAATAGATGGCTAAGGTTCAGTCTGCGGTTAAGTATGAAAAACCATCTGTAAACAGAAAGGGTGTTCATTCAAAGAGTAAGACATCAAAACTGAAGTCTTCTAAGAATTATAAGAAATCATATAAAGGACAAGGATAATGATTACAGGTTGGCAAATAAGCTTAGGCTTTTATTCAGGAATATTATTTGGAATAAGAACGTATGACTACACAGAAACTAATACAACAGACCATGTACTATACTTTCCTTTAGTAGATATATGTTTAACAATTTACAGAGAAGAAGATGAATAAAAAAATGAGTGAAACACCAAGTAGAACAAGCCCTAAATCATCAAAAAGGGGTTGCCTTTGTAAGAATGGTACTTACTCAAGAAAGTGTTGTAATGGGAATATTATTAATCAAGGAATAGGAAGTATAACTAAGTTACCTGAGTAAATATTAATCGAAAATACAACAAAGATAACTAATGCAGTTATCATAACATATTGTAATTAATTAACAATTAAATATATGAAAACCACAGAACTTGTAGAAAAACTAAAGAATGTTTTCCTAAGTGAAGAGTCTGTTGAAGCTCAACCTGAAGTTCAGGAAGAAGTTCAATTAGAAGCTGCTCAGGAAGAAGTGGTAGAAGAAAGTCTTGCTGAGATGCCTGCAGAAGATATAGCTGAAGATGCTGTAGAAGATGTAGTTGAGGAAGCTGATAAGTACGCTACAAAAGAAGATTTAGCTAAAGCTGTTGCTGAAATGAAAGCTATGTATGATGCCATTATGGAGAATATGTCATCTGAAGCTGAAGTTGAAGTGCCTGCTGAATTAGCTGAAGAAGTAAAAGAAGAATTGTCTTCTCAAGAACCTGCATCAGAGCCTTTATCACACAATCCTGAAGCTATGGTAGAAAAGAGACAAGTAAATCTTTACGGACAGAACAGACCTAAAACAACATTTGATTCTGTATTATCTAAAATTAATAAATAAAACCAATAAAAAAAGTAAAAAATGGCTACATCAATCACTACTACTTACGCAGGAGAGTTTGCAGGTAAATATATTTCCGCTGCATTATTATCCGCCTCTACCATTGAAAATGGTGGAATTACAGTAAAACCAAACGTAAAGTACAAAGAAGTAATTAAGAAATTGTCTACAGATGCATTATTAAAAGATGCTACTTGTGATTTCGACCCAACTTCTACTATTACATTAACAGAAAGAATCCTTCAACCTGAAGAATTTCAAGTAAACTTAGAGCTTTGTAAAAAAGATTTCGTATCTGATTGGGAAGCAATTTCTATGGGTTACTCTGCATTTGACAACTTGCCTCCAAACTTTCAAGACTTCTTAGTTGCTCATGTAGCTGCTAAAGTTGCTGAAAAAACAGAAGAAACTATTTGGTCAGGAGCTAACGCTACTGCAGGAGAATTTGATGGATTAGTTACTTTAGCTACTGCTGATGCTGATGTAATTGATGTTGTTGGAACAACTGTTGATGCTTCTAACGTAATTGCTGAATTAGGAAAAATCGTTGATGCTATTCCTTCTTCTGTTTACGGAAAAGAGGATTTATACTTATATGTATCTCAAAACATCGCAAGAGCTTATGTAAGAGCTTTAGGAGGATTTGGAGCTGCAGGATTAGGTGCAAATGGTACAAACGCACAAGGTACTCAATGGTGGAACAACGGAGCATTATCTTTTGATGGTGTAAAAATCTTTGTTGCTAACGGATTAGCTGACAATACTGCAATGGCTGCTGAAAAATCTAACTTATACTTTGGAACAGGTTTATTATCTGACCACAACTTGGTAAAAGTTATTGACATGGCAGACATTGACGGAAGTCAGAATGTGAGAGTGGTAATGCGAATGACAAGTGGAGTACAATACGGAATCGGTGCTGACATCGTTCTTTACTCTTAATAATTAACAAATAAATAGAAGGGGTAGGTAAGCCGTTAAAGCCTGCCTACCCTTTTTTTAATTAACCTTTAAATATATAAAAAATGGCTTGTGATTTAATATCAGGAAGGGTAGAACCTTGTAAAGATAGCGTTGGTGGATTAAAAAACTTATACTTTGTTAATTACGGAGATTTAGGAGCAATCACTTATGATGCAACTAATACAGATGTAATTGATGCGGTAGCAGGAAATCCTGATGCTTTCAAATACGAAATAAAAGGAGCTTCTTCATTTACTCAGAACATTCAGTCAAGTAGAGATACAGGTACTACAGTTTTTGAGCAAGTAATTGAAGTAACATTAAAGAAACTTAGTGTTTCTGACCACATGGAGCTTAAAATGTTAGCTTTTGGTAGACCTAATGTTATCATTGAAGATAATAACGGAAACTACTTCTTAGCAGGTTTAGAGCATGGTTGCGATGTAACAGGTGGAACTATTGTAACAGGTTCTGCTATGTCTGACTTGAGTGGTTACACACTTACTTTAACAGGAATGGAGAGAGTTCCTGCAAACTTTTTAGGAGATACTCCTGCAGCGGTTGGCTTTGATGTAATATCAGGAAGCTAAAAAACTATTAAACATAGTTGTATGATAAGGGGGCTTTTAGCCCTCTTTTCTTTTTTAGACTGAAATGAAAACAAAAAACAACTTTTCAGTTATCATATTATGATAAAATTATTACCTAACTCTTCTAATCAGACAATAAGCATTGTGCCAAGAGAATTTCCTTCTGTTGGAAACGCTTTTGATAACATCTCTTTATTAATAAAAGAGGATGGTACAGGTGTAATTGAAGAATTAACTGACTTAGAAGCTACTGTTTCAAGTGATAATAGTAATTACGTTAATATAACAATCTCCTCAACAATATTAAGAGAGGGTTATGCATATTATTTAGAGTTTAAAACTAATGCGTTAAAATTTAAAGATAGAGTTATTGAAGATAGCGGTGTTTATGAGTCTTCAGATTGCATTAACAACTTCTTAGATAATTTTGGTCGTATTTTATGGTTTAGAGATAAAGCTTACATTACATCTCAAACAGATAAAGCAATTAAGCATACTTTAAATACAAATGAGTATGAAGAATATAGTTTAGCAACAAACGACTATATCATATTATAAAGTTTATTATGGCAAGAAAAATAACATTAAACAACAACGTAAAACCTGCTAAGAAATTTAGTAATGGTTCTGTAAGAGTTGTAAATCTTTCGGGGTATTCTTCTCCTGAAGTAAAAGAGGTTTATGGTAAGGATTGGGTTCAATATGGAGAAAATAATGATTACTTCGACCTGCTTATAGAGAGATATTTGGGGAGTCCAACAAATTCAGGTTGTGTTAATGGAATTGTTGAAATGATATATGGAAGGGGTTTAGATGCTACTGATTCTGATGTCAAGCCTGAAATGTATGCTAAGATGAAGCTTCTTCTTAAACCGAGAGAGGTTAAAAGAATTGTTAATGATTACAAGATGCTTGGTCAATCTGCCATGCAAATTATATACAACAAACAAAAGACAAGTATAGTAAAAGTACTACACTTTCCAATGGAGACTTTAAGAGCTGAGAAAGCTACTGATGGTCAGATAAAAGCTTACTACTACCATCCTAAATGGTGCGATATAAAGCCTTCAGATAAACCTAAGAGAATACCTACATTCGGCAATGGTTCTAAGTCAGACTCTATTGAAATGTTTGTTATTAAGCCTTATAAGTCAGGTTTCTATTACTATGCACCTGTAGATTATAATGGGTGTCTTCAGTATTGTTCTTTAGAGGAAGAAGTATCTAATTACCATATAAATAACATAAAGAATGGTTTACAGCCATCCTTGCTTATTAACTTTAACAACGGAGTTCCTAATGAAGAAACTCAGGAGTTATTAGAGAATAAAATATATGATAAATTCAGTGGGTCTTCTAATGCAGGTAAGTTTATTCTTACATTTAACGACTCTGCAGAAACAAAAGCTGATTTAGAGCCAATACATTTGCCTGATGCTCATGCACAATATCAATTCTTAGCTGATGAAAGCAGAGAGAAGATAATGATGGGTCATAGAATTGTTTCTCCTATACTTATGGGTATTAAAGACAACACAGGGTTTGGAAATAATGCAGAGGAGCTTAGAACAGCTTCTATCATCATGGATAATGTTGTTATTAGACCATTTCAGCAATCTTTAATAGATGGATTTAATGAGATACTAAACTTCAACGGAATCTTTTTAAACCTATACTTTATTACTTTACAGCCTATAGAGTTTACTGAATTAGACAACATATCTACTAAGGTAAGAAAAGAAGAAGAAACAGGAGAGAAAGAAAATAAACAAGCATTATCATCTCAAAATGAAGTAGACTCAGAAGACTTCTCTGATGATGAGGGAGAAGATATGTATTCTCAATTAGAAGAGTTAGGAGAGGTTGTAAGCGATGAATGGGAGTTGGTTGATACACAAACCTTAGATGGAACAGAAATGTCCTTAGAAGAGCTTAAAACTACCTTAGCAAGCGTTTCAAAGGATGATGCTAAACCTAATAAAGATTCTAAGCAAGATAATGCAGGATTTAAAGTAAGATACGCTTATTCTCCTGTAAGAAAAAGTTCAGGAAGCAGAACATTCTGCAAAAAGATGGAAACTCTTACTGATAAGAATATAGTATTTAGAAGGGAAGATATTTCAATGATGTCTTTTAGGGGTGTAAATAAAGAGCTTGGTCATAAGAAACAAAATTATAGTTTGTTTATGTACAAAGGAGGAAAAAACTGCAAGCATCTTTGGGAAAGAAGAGTGTATAAAAAGAAAGTTGGAATTGACACAGAGGTTGAGGCTTCTGATGCTGTAAAGGATGGATTTGTTGAACCTACTAACCCTAAAGAGGTTTCTGTTAGACCTGCTGACATGAAAGATGGGGGAGCTTATCAAACTAAAAAATAATTAACATGGCAAACAAAGCTCTATTTATAGGATTAGATGAATTAAAGAGAAAGTCTATTATTGATGGAAATGTAGATAATGACAAAATAATTCAATGGGTTGAGGTAGCTCAAGATACCCACATTCAGAATTATCTTGGAGGCAAACTTTATAATAAATTACAAACTCTAATCTTAAACAACACTTTAGATGATGTACAAAATGCAAACTATAAAAACTTATTGGTTGATTATATCAAGCCTATGCTCATATGGTTTACTCAGAGCAACTATATTCCTTTTGCGATGTATCAAATTAGCAACGGAGGGGTTTACAAACATCGTTCTGAAAATTCGGAAACCATTTCTCTCGAAGAAATGAACATGATGCTAAACAAGGTTACTGAGACTGCTGAATTTTATACAAGAAGGTTTGTAGATTATATGGGATTCTATAGTCAATTATTTCCTGAGTACAATCAATCTACTAATGGAGAGATGTACCCTGATAAAGATGTTAATTTCCATTCTTGGGTATTGTAAGATTATTTACATGAATAGTAGAATTGTAAAAAGAAATATGTATAAGCCTAAGCTTAGTAATATTAAAAAGTTGGAAGCTTTCTTAAATAAAGTAAATAAAATAGATAAAACAAACAACATAGACAAAATAAATGACAAATAACTTAGCTTGGGGTCAAGGAATAAACAAAATAGATTGGGGAAGCATATACAATCAAAGTTGGGTAAGTGAATACATTTTCTTGACTGTTGTAGGAGATGGTAATGCTTTATAC